>JGI24158J21664_10011201_pt1 | contig 11931 bp, 4 predicted proteins | sample Ectturendosymbi3_FD_21664 | JGI IMG/M metagenome (IMG submission 21664) | reverse complement strand
AGCTTTTCGTAGGATCAATCAAAATTTTGCTCCTCCGGTGTGAATTTTGGAAAACAGCCTAACTGTAAATGATGAAGTTGTCTTCAAATTACTTTCCGCGAGTCTACAATGAAATTTCATTTGATTAATCAATGCAATTAAGTTTTCGCTCTCGTAGTTTCTATCTGTTTTCGCTGTTTGATTTTAAATGAATACCTCTAAAATTTGATTTACAATACTGCTTTAAATGTAGAACTCTTTGGTCTCGTCGCTGGTTTTCCAAAAAAGCTTTTTTCTATTATGCGTAGCTTTTCTTTTGAAAATGATCTATCATGCGATAGGTCGAAACGGTAGGATGTTTTCATAATCATAATATGTGTAAATTCAAAATATAGTATATTGGTGAGCTTAAAGTCCAGTCTAGGGGCGCCGCAAACCACCGCAGGGCACCGGCCCTGCTGATTACTTAAAAATCGATAAAAACATTTACGTACGGTTTGGAAGCGGTTTTGGGTACAGAGAAAAGTGTCCACAGCGACAAAAATGTTATAACCACTGGCGTACAGTCTAAAATTTCAGACGATTACGGAGTGCATTTAATTCTTTTCAACAAGCTCACAAAGTGTCTGGAAATCCCGCAAGCTCAATTTTGCAAAGAAATTCAAATCATGAAACATAAAATAAATCCACTTAACCTTTAAGTCGGTGTAGAAGAGGCAAGTGCATTGCAGGCCTTCCATGCTTTTATGTAAATCTTATCACTGAAGTTCTGGGATTGTTAGCAGCTTTCAATTTGCACTTTTTTCTTCATTCAACGGCAGTTTTGGATTTCAGTGAACATCCTATGCCCAGATGTCTCACTTTTCATAAAAGCCACAAGGCAATATTTCGCCAAAAAGACTTGCTTGTCTATGACGCAACAATAATGTCAACATGAAACACTCAATTCTTTCACTCGTTCTTTTCCTTCCGTGCGGGCTACGGAGCTAGCAGCCCTAGAAAGTCTCAAAATACTTCACTGGTTTCAGCAATCTCTGACAGTTCGGCTGACTCCACAACATGACCAGATCAAAGCACTTCTGATATGCAATCTTGCCTTCTTTAACATCACACAATATCAGAGTTTTACGTCACAGTTTCAGTTAAACCAAATGCGTCAATTACCAATGCCTAACAAAGCGCGATGGACTTTATTGAATCCAACATAGAACAATGTTTCGTCATTAAATGCAAACGTTGGTCATGTGTAACGTAAAATGTTAATCCCAACATAGCGAAAGGAGCTTCTTCAGTTTGGAACTATAACCAAATGCATATGAGGTTGAATGATCGGCGAAAGAAACTTTGAATTATGAATCTAACTTCTCTTCATCCAAAAAGAAGGGCAAACCTGGAAAGCAAAATCAACAGCACAGTCAACATCACGTCTGTCGCCAAACCATCAGATATCAGAAATTTCTCTGATGTTGAAACATCAAGTGTTGCAACGCACAGGCGTGGACGAGGTTGGACGGCAGTTCTCTAGGACACTAATTTGAGTCACTTGTCACGTGCAAGCGCCAGAGATGATTATGTAGAAGGAGTGCCGGAGTGGACTCCCGCAGGAGATTGCATTTTACGCCGGAGCAGGAGTCGGAGTCAAAGGTGTATATTCTGCCAGGAACAGGACCCGTATCCGGATGAGGAGCTAAGATCTGCCCAGGAGCCAATCAAAGTTTTTAAAAGGGCTCTTAAAAGTTCTGTAGTGGCACTTGTTGTGGTCAGTGTCAAACACAATGCAATGAATTGAAAAGAGTTTTCTGACCAAAGTCAGCATTGTCTAACTGACATATGTCATTGTTGCAACCTCTCCGGCGGTGTTCCGTTGATTGTGTGATTCACCACGAACGGGATGTGCGTGAAGGAACAACACCATAGATATAAGTGGCGCGAACAAGCAATAATAGAGTGATCATGGCATGTGAACTCTATTGTTGCTTGCTGCCACAGTGCGAAGCTTTGCGCATAAGCCGCTCGGGATTTCCGATCGCAACACATAACAGGCTGACACTGGGTAAGAGGAACAAGCATTGTACCGCTAATGATTGTGTTAGTGCATATGCAAAATATGTAGGTGACAAACCAGTTCGGAAATGTAGAAAGTGATGCAGCAACCATGATAACGCATGGCCAATGATGTGGGAAAAAGCACAATACATAGGCAAAAGCAATGGTCAACCACACAGACTATGAAGATGTAACAGAGTGCCAAAAGGATTTGCAGTGGTAAGATTTGACATGTTCGAAGTAATGTACAATGATAGAAAATTCATCTGCATTGTGCAGATTTGCAGTGGACTCACCACTTGCAAAGACCAAACTCTGCTTCCATTTTGGAGCTATCCTCAACAATGTTGGCAGTTTTCCCTGATAACTGCAGCTTAAAAATGTAGCATCAAATTGTTCTGGAATTACATTGGATTCATTAAATTGCAAGGGATAGTAAGTTGTGTAATGTTCATCTCGTTGAATGTTTTGGTATGATTGCTTTCACGTTTGCATTAATGGTTTTGTTTAGCGCAGTCACAGTTCAGGGTTTTGTCTGAACACATGATTAAATTGGGAATCAATGTTCATAAATTAGGTGATCAGCTTCTGACCTTGAAGATTTCAAATGAGTCTTTTGTAAGATTGAAAATTGAAGCTCAATAGCAATAATTGTCAGATAGATATCTGATTAATGATTTCAAGTTCAAACTATGTTTCAACAGTTAAAATTTTAAAACTGCATTTAAAAACCATAGTAACTAAAGATGTATATTTGACATGAGTTACTTTGAAAATTTCCCAGTGTTAACAGAAGGCGGAGTTAATTAATCTCAAATTCTTGAAGTCAGGGCAGAACGCGAGTCTTTAAACGAACAGAGGAACGGTATCGGAATCTACGAAATGTGATTCCGCTCATCTCTGGACTCTGTCGAACGTGAAACTCGTGAAAGAACAGTCCGGCAATACGCGGAGAAAATTCTGCAACAAAGTTTTTGTGGTCCTGTTGCGCTGTGCAGCCCTTTGTGAATTTTTGCAAGCTTAATTTGCCGTGAAGGTATTGTCCACTTCCGTGAAGGATTTTCACTTCAATCACTTCACTCAGTCAATCTTTTCACTTCAATCACTTCACTCAGTTTCTAAAATCAGAGACCATTTGGAAAACGATATTTTGGATGCAGGGGCGTAACCAGAGGGAAAAGGGGGCAAAATGCCCTGGGCGCCGGATCACTGGGTGCGCCTAGAAGTACCAACAACGTCAAAAGTACTTTCTTCAGTACAGCACATTTACTGTACTCCCAAAAGACCTTCAGTTGGAACATGGGGGCGCCAAACTTGTTTCTGCTCAGGGCGCCATCTAACTTCGTTGCTACCGTTTATGGATGCCTTGCCAGACATTTAGTTGCAAAGTACGAAGAAGCATTACGTTAAAAAAGGTTTACGCAATCTCCCTTGGCTTTTTATGAAACGGGTAGATGGCTGCTAACTCCACTATACATTCGTGAATCTCAGAGTAATTTGCTTGAATCCCAGACATAGGTCATATTTTTAGTATGAATACTAAGAAACCAAACGCAAACATCCGTCCAGTTGTAGTGGTTGTTTGTGGTAACGCAACGTTTTGAATTTGACAACATTTTGTAATTGTGATGTCAAATGCAAGCCTAACAAAACAGGCAAAAAGCTGAGGGCGTTCAGCCTACCTCCACTCTGTGGAAGCAACGAGTTTGTTTGTTAGTGCACAATGGATACCAACAACTTAAGTGGTTTTAACATAACCGCAACACAGTAGGCTGCGTCTGTTCCAAAATTGGACTGTATTCATTCGGGTATGACTTAAACAGAGATGGGCGGTTGATTGAGGGTCTGGTCCTACGTTTAAATGTAAAAGTATTTTGATATCATGGTAAATCATTCATGAGATCTGCAGTAACGAAATTTTGAGCGTAAACATTCGCACTATTATATGTTTCTAGAAGCAAAAGCCGGAAGTAACCCAAAACAAAAAAGCAATGAAAAATGAAAACAAATGGTAATTCCTAGAAATGAAAATGCAAATGTGTGTTTGAAAAAACAGAAATTGCAGATACGTGTAATGCTTGTGGCTGAATAGGACCAAAGCATCATCCACCCCGTCCCATAAAAATATTTTAGCCATACATCGTCTCTACTTTTCAGGTGTAGTGGTTTCCGACTGACTGCAGTAGATACAATGCAAGGCCTCTCCTTCACAAATGTGACTGCAGCAAAAGCCCTCCCGTGGAAACCCCTGATATTGCAAAAGTTGCTTCGTAAATTACGCGGCTGCTAACATCCTTTAACGCCCGCAACTGCCACGGTCGTGGTTTTTCAAGTTATGTTCAACCATAACTCGCTAACGGATTGCGCTGGAGAGTCAGTTAAGACATCCTCGGATTCGGAAGACGGCAATCGATCCGGTGAACTTAAGAAAGGCACCTTTACATTTGGAAATTTTGAGAAAATGCAAATTTTTGATTTTCCGAAAGTGATTTTATGGCAATTTTCCAAAAAATCAAAAAATTCCTTTCACTCTTCAGTGTTAGCTTTATCGAAACGTTTTTTTCTCTTGGACCGCGTCTGAAGACCCAAAACTAACAAAAATATTCTAAACAAAGTGAGTCATCACCGTTTTAGGGGTGGAAGTTTTTGTTGAAAAAAGCGGGAGGGGCCACGTGATTTTCGGATGACGTCATCGGGACTAGAAAAAAACTACAGTGGGCAGTTCGTTTTATTTTTATTCTAAAAGAGACTATGCGAAAATATGAATCTTCAGTACCCCTGATTGACTTTCTAGCGTTAGTGTTTGGGAAGTAATGGCCTAAAAACATTATTATCAAACCCTCCAGGGAATTAGTCATTGATTACATGCAAAATTTTCCATAACTTTCTTGCCTCTCAATATGTTCACTTTAAATTTATTAGGATGTTGTAAGACACCATGGGAAACGTGTTTTGCATTTTCAGAGGTTTCGTGGAAATTTGAAGGGTAAATTTACACCTTAAATGTCCAAAGATCCTAAGTAAAATGAATCCGTTTTTTCATTTACTTTCGCAAAAGTGACGGTAATAACGGACATTTTATGTAGAAACTCTTCTTTCCAACGTTTATATTTTTAGCTCCACGGAAATTTGAATGAAACCAAGGATTTTTCGGCAACGCGAAATATTGGGCATGCGAAAGATAAGGCAGTAGGCTATATTTCTTGTGTTGCGATCGGGAAGCTCGAGTGGCAAGTGCGCAAAGCTTCACGCAGTGCCAGCAAGCAACAATAGAGATCACACGACGAGATCACTCTATAATTGCTTGTTCGCGCCACATATATATGGGTGTTACTCTTAGCGCTCATCCCGTCGTGGTGAATCGCACTTTCAAAGCAACGTCAACTGAGAGGTTGCAACAGCATCCCCTCCTTTTTCAACGAACCGCATCGATCGCACGTTCTTTTTGTGAAGGTTGCACCTGGCACCACCTTCACATTCTGGTCAAAGCACCACCCTGTTGAGATTGGAAAGCCCGAGCGGCATGTGCGCAAAGCTTCACACTGTGGCAGCAAGTAACAATAGAGATCACACGTAGTGCTCATTCTGTTTCTGCTTGTTCACGCCACATAGGTGTTGTTCTTCACCCACAATCCGCTTGTGGTGAATCACACATTCAACACAATGCTAACTGAGAGATTGCAATATTTGCAACATGGTTTGGGCTAGACTTGTTGAAATGACGGAGATTGAAAGAGATAACTAAAATGCAAACTGAAAAAGTTAGATAAAATAACCTGCAATCAAACTTGCTAAAACAACATTGGGCACCGTTATCTAACTTATCGGGCGCAATTTCTTAGCATGTTGGGAACGATTTCATAACATAAAAAAATCGTGGAGAAAATGTGAAATTTCTTTTGTCTCGACATTGACTCAACCATGCAACCCAGTGACTCGGAAGAGGCTCAACAGCCTTTGTGACTCGGCTCTGATTCAACTCGACCAAGTCATGACTCCACTCTGACTCGACTCGATCAAGTCATGACTCGACTCTGACTCTATTCGAAAAACCTGCAAATGACTCTGACTCGATTCAGAGTCAAAGGACTTGTGACTCAAACTCGATAAAAATGACTCGGGCACATCACTACCAAGGACTGCGCTCGAGCTTGAGGCAGATGGGCCTGTTCGACAAGACAGTTTACCCCATGAGCTATCCATAACTGAAGGCTCCGTTTTGCGCCCTCTATGCGTCTCGGGAAGCGAATTGGGACGGCGCAGAGTGATTCCGCTCTAAGAGATTGGAAAGCCACGTGCAAATGACAATCTTGCCTATAGCTTGTAACTTGAAACTGGAACATCACCTCATTCACAGGAAGAAAGCTCTAACTGGTCGAGGAAACCAATCGATATTCCTTGGATGCTGTTGGAATCTCATCGACCAAGTATCGGGATTCTAACCCGGTCTGTGGGGACGAATCTCAAATTTCCGGCTCCGACGCCAGTTCCAAGCATCTAAAATTTTTGGCACCGGCTCCGGCTCAATTCTCTAAAAGTTTTCGGCTCCGGCTCAGCAACGATTTGATCTCTTAAAAGCTAAAAAACTGTGTTTTGTTTGTACAAATCGCTTGCCCAAAAAGCTATGTCTGTTGAACGGGAACCCAAATTTCAAATCTGGCTCCGTCTCCACAGCCGTGATTCTTACACTGCAGAGCTGGATATTGGGTAGAAATGCATCTGCTCTGGCTTTGAGCCAGCAAGGTTTTCCAAGGCTGGGGTGGGAAAACGTGCGAGTTCTCGTTTGGCAATTTGTTTTGGTGAATGAATCCTTCTTCTAGAAAGGGTGTGCCTGTTGATGTTGAAGCTGTTAGACCTTTCCTTGTGTTTGATGCAGATGTACGTCCTAAACCCAAACGCCCTACACCATGAACTTGTGGAAGGTACTGTAACAGTGATTCCCCGCGAGGTGCTAAGGTGAAAGAATCCACGATTCTTGCTCAAGAAACGGTTGACAAATATACTTAATTCAGTCATCAACCAAATCTTAGGAAGACACACTTGGAAAGACACAACGCACTTCTTAACCAGATTTCCTCAATAGTTGATTCGTTCGAAGCTTTCTGTTGAGCAATCATATCGAAATATGCAGACGTTCTGCATTTTTTGACTGAAGGGGTGGGGTTGCCGAACGTGTGATAACGACAGCTGTGCTGTAGTGGAACAGCTGGTCTCCAATGCACAAACACGTCTGCATTTTGATAGACGAGCAAGCTTCGCAACTGCGTTCCTTGGGGAATTCGCTGATGAGACATGCATTTTGGCAGGAGTCACCTTCCGGGCCCACAGTGGGAAATGAGTTTGTTTTTTAAACAAGAAGTATTTCGAAATGCAATAAGTATGTTTTATCTTGTCAGATGAGCTTGAAAATAATTGACGAATTGTTGAAATTTGTGCCTGTGTTCCGAAAATGCTAATGTCAATTTTGGCAGTTGTAACCCTTATAGTCAAGTCTTATGTTTACCTCAACGACGCGGAGATGCTGACCTAACTGGTAACAGAAGGCTCCTGTTGCAAGTGCAGTGCAACAACGACTATTCATCATGAATGCTTTCTTCCAAAAGAGAGATGTGTACGAAAAGTGCAGAAATGCATTGGGTCAACGGAGGGCAGGGTTTACCAATAGGCTATGTAGGCTTAAGCCTAGGGCTTCAAGATCCACGGGGGATTCCAGCAAATTGTGGTACGCATAAAGTCAATTGCCAGTATATGATGAGTTCGATAAGTACTCATCAACATTTTTTTTTATTTTTCATTAAATTTAGTGTTTTTCACCTAATCAGATTCCGTTTTGATAAGGCCAGGGTCTTCCAACGAGTTTCCATGAACCTCAGTATGACCATTAGTCAAGCCGCATGCCAACTTTTGTGTGGATATAGGCTTGTCAAAGGACGTTGGCTGCGTCCTGTGTTTTGCTGAATCGACCGATTGTTACGTGCGAATCAGGCGAAAGAAACTGTTTGTGACTGTTCGTGTTTGAAACGCACCTGATCAAAGCTTAAGGTTGTACTGCTGATAAGAGCTATGTGTAAGACTGGCAGCATTGTCCAACAAAAAAACACGGTTGCTTATTCTGAGCAATATTGCAGTTTTGTTAGCGTTTCTATTAGGTAAAGCTCGCTTGGTGATTTTGGATGTGAATTTTTTCCATCTTAATTTTCTTTTACAAAGTTATTCAGAAATCACATTGCTTCCGAGTACTTGCGCAAGTTTGTACTGCTCCTATGGCAAGCAAATCAGAGAAGACCTTCATGAGCTTGAATAGCAAGCAAAACTCACTCTGCCAACTGGCAAATAGCGTACAGAATTCTACCCTAAAGAGACAAAGGAAAGGGTAACAGAAAGATAATGAAAAAAGCGCATTTCGGTCTAATGCCTTAGAACTAGTTTTTTTCGGTCATACACCGAAATGGTTTTGAAATGACCAACAAAATTAAGTCATTAAGGTCAAAATGTTTAAAAATATACGCTAATGAACTGTGAACACTGCTACGGCGAGTTTTAACACAACTGTGAGACAAATGGCCGAAATGCTTTAGTGACCAAAATGTCTCAGCAATAAATGACCGAAACGTCTCAGCGAAAAAAGTCTTAGATTAGTGATTTTTAGTTTATCCAAACACGCAGATCTTTATTTTTTGCCTGATGGTCACTAACTGCTCAGAAGAAACGTCTGTTTCAAGATTCAAAAGAATTAAAAATGAATTCAAGGGGTCGCAATGCTCCAAGAGAGGTTGCCCACAGTAAGCATTTGGTGCAGTAAAAGTGACAAACATTGCCAAACAGATTGTAATGAATTCCTGGATGATTTTGTTAGGAGGATAGCCAGGACAAAACCTTTTTATTTGTTTGCAGGGCTCTGTTCAGCCTTACTTGATTCGACGATTGTAGTTTTTTGCAAGTACTTCAGTAATGACAGCATCACGAAAATTTTAGCCAGTCCTGTCGCCACTAGTGTTTGCCCGCAAGCGTAGTGGCGCACGTAATTCATGTAACACAACGAAGGGAGCATTGGTAGGTTCAGCCTCGTCGAATTTTTATGAAACACTACAAATCAGTGGAGATTTGATCAAGTTTTCATGATGTCAAGACCCGCGGTCAAACGTAAAGCCCTCTATTGAAAACTTTTTGGCGATGGTTCTGGTTAAAAGCATTACATCCTTTCGCGCGACGGTTTTATTGCATTCGATTCTTACCAGTCTGAAAAAGTAACAAACGCGAATCGTGAACTTAGCAGTTCCAAACATTTGGGTGCGTTTTACGTGACGTGTTTTGCTTGTGTGTGTACGATTTTTACCGCCATGATAGCGTGAGGATCGTGTTGTGCTTTAACGTCTTCATGCCGCCTAACATATGTGCAGTGTGTTTTTTCTTTTTGAGCACAGATAAGAAAAAACAGATGTGAAACTTGTGGAAAAACGTAGGCCATGTGTGTTTTTTTGAATAATTAACCGTGCCGTTTTCAGTTGGTTTGCAAAAATTGATAATTTGCAAAATTTTATATTTTGCAAAAATTAATGCAAAATTTTATAATTGTTTGCAAAAATTAATAATCCTGTTCCCTGCCAGCCAAGTACGATTTCAACAATTCCATGTCACTGAACGGCACACTTTTGCGTCGAAGACAAGCGCAGTGATCGTGGGGCACTTTAGTGTGATTTCGAATTTTTTATTTACCGTAGATTTGAGGGTCAATGTCGTCATTTTCAGCTTTGCGCAAATTGATTAACCCTTTTTTACCCGTAACAGTGGGAGACAGGGGCCTCATTAGTGGATTAGCCTAGGGCCTCGCATCAGCTTAATCTGGCCTTGGTCAACGGTCACTCATTGGCTTGTGTTGGACGTTCGTGTCGAAATGGGATCAAAATCTTCGACCACATTGTCTGCAACTTACGTGGTGAAAACCCAACAATACCTAGGTCCTACTGAATAATATGGGAATCTCTGAGGGACAAAACTGCCGTGCAGACAACATATCGTCCTTGTTACGAGAACCCTCGAAAAACACAGCGGACACGGAATGGCGGCTGTGGCTTCATCGGCTGCAGGAGGAAACAACTCGGTGTGGCTAGTTATGGCACAAAAATAACATCTTGGTTCTCAAGAGATGAAAGATGCTACTCAAGCAAAGAAAGTAGTATTTGAGGTATGAGTTCACAAAATAACACATCTTCTTTGCAATCGCGCATTTATTGCAGTACCTTGTAGCGCGAAAATCTGCAATCCTCACGGTTAAACCCAGTCAACCTCATACCAACGGAAACACACGAGGTACATGTGCGGGACGAAAATGCAACACTGCAACCGAAATCTTCCTTCATGTCAGAACACTGAAGGCTGGGAAGGCTGCAGGTTATGATGGAATCCCGAACTGAAATGCTCAAAGCCTTGAATTGAGAGGAGTTCTTTGGCTAGTTCATTTGTGTCAAGTGGCCTGGTTTACTGGGAGGGCACCGAAAATTTGGATAATTGAGGTGATCATCACAATAAACAAAAAGGAAGACAGTAGTAACTTACTACTAGTAAATTCAGTAACTGCAGGGGGATATCTTTCCATAGACTCCCTTCAAAAGTGTCTTGACAAAAGATGCTGCAAAAATTATTGAACGAAAGCTGATTGGCACAGTGCAGTTTTCATCCCAGCACCACACTATAAAAAACAATTTCACTCTCTAGTAACTTTCAGAGGAATCTTGGGAGTATGCCAACGAGGTCCACATATGTTCTGTCGACCTCGAGAAAGCATACGATCGGGTTCCTCTTGGAAACATTTGTGGATTGCTGCGGGAGTACCGTGTTGACGGCCGCCTTTTACTGGCCGTCAAGTCACTGTGTTCCTGCTCAGAAGTTTGTGTCCGGGCCGCCGGAGTTACTGTAAATCACAACCGTTGACAGTGGTTGATGTACTCCATTAAGAGTGCGTATTATCACCACTCCTCTTCATATTTTATATAAAGTCGATAGACAGAAATAGTCAAGAGGATGTCACTGTTGGAAGGTGCAGGATCAACCGTTCAGAATCTCAAAATTTTGAGCAAAAGCCAGATTAACTGCAAGATTTTGATTGTGATGTTTTGAACAAACCTCTGAATTAAACTTAGGATTGCAATTCTGGAAACATAATGTTCCATATCTACTGCATCGCATTTACCCAAGCATGTTTCGAAAGTCCAACACGTTCTGTTGTGATATTTTCTTTGGTTTTCTAGTTATGTCTTAACATTACTTTGAAACGAATGATATGTTGTAATTTTCCCCTGCACAGAACATCGTGTGCTGTTCGCTTTTTTATATGCCCCAAAGGGAGTAAACAAAATTCGCCAAAACGTGGTCCTGCTTTGTGTAAGCGAATGTATAAATATTTTCAATCACAAAAGTGCGTGTGTTTGTGCGTTTTGTGATGAACAGACCATGACTTATTGCCAGCACAAAATAATGTATAATTTAGCAATTGCAAAAAATAGCGTTTCATGTAATCGATTCTTTTCAATGAAATATCCGATGCTCTTCACCCAACCCCTTTGGTATTGACCGACTATGTCAAGCATTTGGATATAATGTTGTAACAATTATCAGCTATTGCTCTTTCACTGCCAACATTTCAAAAAATACGATTTGTACAAAAGCTGAGTTCGGCTCAAACACAAAACTGGAAGTCAGCAAAGTGTAGACGCTTCATAAAACAAGCGAAAACACTCCTTGTAGCTTGTTTTGAACAAAAGTGAGATTCAAGCTTTTTCAAACACATGAAGATCATTATTTTACAGGTGATTCACTGAACTTTCATAACGGTCACAGATTTTCGACCAAGGATCAAGATCATAGTGGATACAATTGTGCAACTGACCATCGAGGAGCTTGGTGGTA
>JGI24158J21664_10011200_pt1 | contig 11931 bp, 9 predicted proteins | sample Ectturendosymbi3_FD_21664 | JGI IMG/M metagenome (IMG submission 21664) | reverse complement strand
AATACCCCGCACGCTGCCAGACCTTCACCGTACTACAAATATATGATTAAAATTGTAGAACAGTATAAAATCACAAAAGAAGAAATAATACGCGGAAGAACAAAAGAAATACTCCATAGAATAAAAACACCCAAAACTCCCACGCCCAGTCAACTTGAAATCACATTACACATCACCAAACCAAATTACTCCTGGATACGCCACCCAATCTTCCCAAATTACTTAAAAACGTTTAACTTTAAAATTGTTAAAAACTTACTGCCTGTTGAAGCCAAATTCAAACAAAATATACCAGCTCTCAACCTGCAATGTCATCTATGCAATGAAAAATACGAAAACGATATCCACCTTTTCCACAAATGTAAGTACATACAACCCCTCCTACAATACGCTACAACCATCTACTCAAAGACAACCCAAAACCACACAGACTATTCCTTAACCCTCTCGCGTATCCAGTTCCATACCCCTCTTCCTCCTACCCACTATGACAACACCATAACCCCTTACTTAAATTCCCTCATATCCTTCACAATTTGGAAAACTAGAAATAAAACAAAGTTAAACCCCATCAAAAACATCCCCCAATACTTAATAACCTCTTTCAAATTTTCCATCAAAGCAAGACTACTGATATACGAAAAACGAGAAAACAAAACCTTTATAAACGCAATACAAACCATATATCAAGTCACACAATCACCCGGGACTCAGTGTTGAACCACCCCTTTATTTTCATAATTATTATGTTTGCTGATTTATGTTTTCTACGTTTCTGTTTATTTATGTTACATTATTCGTTATACTGCCTGCAGTTCAACCTTGCACACCTTATACTTTCCTACCTACTTATTAGTGCTCTGCAGTATACTTTGCACTATTGAAATTACTGCATTTGCATGCAACATGCCTGTCTCTGCATGCTGCATGCCTCACCTCATTGATTGATGTCCTTGAAACAAAGCCTCCTTTCATTTGCTTTATATTTGATTAACCCAAAATACATTTCATCATTTTCGGCCTGTTGCTTCACCATACTCCCACAACGCCGCCAAAGCTTCTCACGAGGAAACCGGCCATTTACTTTTCCATGGTCTACAAAACATGTGAATAAATCTTTGGCATGCTCCCAGGATTTCTCGAAAATTTTCTGGAGAGTGGAAATCTGTTCTGTAGCGCTACGGCCGTGACAAAACTGCACTGGGTATCATTCAGCTTTGGTTCAATTATTTTAGCGGCATCTTGGCAAACACTCTTCCTGGGAGGCTAAGGGATGCCGCGGTAGTTGGTTCATTCACTCCTGTCTCCCTTTTTGTGTATGGGGTGATGAATTTGCTACTCATTCGGTGACCTTCCAAAATGCCATGCCACTTGACGCACATGACTCAGCCAAACCATCCGGCTTTCTAAGTGAGTATAATTCACAATCAAACTTTTCGCAAGTAGCTTTAATCTCGGATTTAGCAGCGGAATCAGAGAGACCTTATTGATGCACCGTTCCACGGAAGCTTTCACCTGCGCAAAGTCAAAACATTCCGCCTGAAAAACTTTGCTTAGTTCCGTCAGGTGAGGTGCCAACTTTGGCAAAAGGAAAGCACCATAATGAAATTTTTTTTCACAAGTCGCAATAAAACAATGCCTATTTCATCATTTATATTTTCTAACAGCTGCTTCAGTGCGGCCCAAAGAGCCAATATGTCACTCCTTGCTCTTATTGTTCCCTCACTCGACAACTACCTTGTTTTGCATGCGCGCTGCAACTGCCGACTTTTTGTCTTCATTGTAGTCTGATGCATCGCCAGGCAAGCCGATAATTGCATTAAAGAGCTTTTGCAGTTTCGTACACCATACCGTACAAACCTGCGGCAGTATAGTAACAGGCCGAAGCGAGACGGTGCGTATGACAATGCACAAATACCAAACTTACAATATTCGCTTCCAACTTCTGCGCCAGAAAATTGTGTGGACCTAGCCGTCTGCTGCAATAGCCACGTGCAGGAAAACATGCTTTCCTCACATCGTTTTAGTTCAATACAAGGCAAAACCATATCTTGGCTTTCAGAATTTAGGGTGTCATTGCAAAATTTTAGGGTGTCATTTTGACACCCAAAAATGGCTTAAAAACACTGCTTAAAGATGTAAGTTTACGTTATTTGTGCAGGTCTGCAAAAATTTTGCAAAGAGGTGAAATTTTCCAGACATCCAACATGCGTAAAGGATGTTTTGCCAAGCACTCGGTTTTCTTTTACCGAGTCTCTGAGGTCATTCTACATCAGGGGTCACCAACGTGGTGCCCGCGGGCACCAGGTCGCCCGCACGGACCATGTGGGTCGCCCGCGGGCCTGTTCTAAAGATAACACAAACATAATCAGTGTCTTCATATTGATGAATATCTTTAATTTTTATTAATGATAACATAATTGAAGACAAATTGAGCAGATTTTTATTTCAGAAGTGAGTGTATATCAAACTGGTAGCCCTTGGCGTGGATCTTTGCCAAGAAGTAGCTCTCAGTTTCAAAAAGGTTGGTAACCCCTGTTCTACAATGTACCGTAAGTTTTTGCTTACATTCGGGTAACTGAATTCGAATAACAAAGCGATTGTGATATGGCAATTATATACACATTAAGTCGTCTTTAATAAAACGCCGCGAAATTGTATTTTACCCCGCGAAATTGAAAAAACAACCTTTTTTGCTAATAATTTCAAAATCCAGGTGGGCCAAGGCCCCCCCTGCCCCACCCTTTCAACACATATAGCTGTATGAAGAACCTGCCTCAGAGATGCACCTCTACTTCCCATGCGTTCGAAGCATAAACAACTTGATAAACATGCTTTTACGCAAGCTGCACAGCCAAATATGTTTGGTGATTCTTTTTGGAGTCTTCGCATTTAATACGGCGCTAAACGTTGATGGTTCAGGGCAAGTACACAGCAAATCCTAGTCTGTGTCAACTTACAAACTTAAATCTAAGATTGAGCATGCTCATGTTAAATTCCATTCAAGTTCAAGCGCAGAGAGAAACAAGAAATGAACAAATTTGTGAATCGTCGACCCACTATTTGCTGGATTCGTAATTGGTGACGTTTACGTTGCGTCACGTGTTTGGAATAAATTGGTTTTTCGTGTAATGGCGATTTCCAAAGCAACTACTTATATCCAATGAAATATCACTTTTTTGTTGTTGACAATGATAACGCATCCATTTACAGGATTTTTGGAAACAAGCTTAGAATTTTCGAAGGAAACTTTTTCCGCGAAAAAACAATAACGCACATCCAATTAACTATATCATAATTTTTTGCGTTGTTTTTTTCTCTAATGCAGGAATTTCCAAACTACGGCCTGCGAAGCCATTTCATCCGGTTGCAAAGACATTTTGTTATAAATAATTTACAAAAAATGGTTGATTTGGTAGAATGTAACATACCCGAAACAATCACGATACGGATGAAATTCGGCTCTCGAACTTTTGGGTAATAGCATATGCGGCCCTCGGACAAAAACGTTTAGAGACCCCTAATCATAATACGACTTTGGGAATTGGTTGTTTCACTAGATTTAGAAACATTTTGCTTAACAGAATCAGCGGAGCGGAAAAATGTGTTAAGGACAGAAACCACAGTGACCTACGACAAGAACTTGACGTTTATGCACGCAGAATCTTCGCACAGGGGCAGTACCGGATTAACAATAGTAGCAAATGCAGCAATTGCTACGGGCCTCACGCATTTGGGGGCCCCGCAATCCTTTGTATTCAATTTTTCTTTATTATATGCAAGGGTGGATATTAGAATTTAGGTGCCCGAGGGAAACTCCCAGAATAGAGCCCTATATTTTAACACATGCTATACAAAAACGTTATTCGCTGAAAGCAGGTTAAGTTTTTCATTTTTCTAGGAATTTGCTTCTGCATGAAGGTCCATTTCACATTGTTTGAAGTCATTTGATGTGAAATTGTTCTTTGTCTACACACTAAACTTGTTGAGGGTGCCCTTTGGCCACAATTGCAGATAAACTTTGTTTTATTTTGACAAATATATGACTTGCTTCTAAGCTTATTAGTGCCTCTAGACTCTAATACTGACTTCTTGGACTGAAAACATTCAATACATATAATCAGGGGTAGTTCGGTAGATTTTGCTTACCGTGTATTTGACATGCGTCGAATAACAACAATAGTATTTTAGTGAAACTCTCGAGCATCCACAATACTAAAAAATTTAGAGAAAGATTGCTGATTGACGTTACTCTCAAACCTGTTCATCTGGAGTGCTTCTCATATTTTAAGACATACCGACAGATCTTCCAGCGTTCCAAGAACAGCACTTGGACTATTCCTTTGGTACAAGAAGTTATTTCTTGTATTAGCTCTTGCACCGGCAGTGAGCCAGTTACAGCATACAACAATGGCTTTCGTGAAACTTTGGCACAACGAAAACAAGGTTGAGCATATGTGTTTGTGTATTTTCAAATCAAAAATGTTAACTTGGAGTAACAAGTACCTTCTTATTAAAAGATAATGCGTTTCGTAAAAAAACGTTCTCGAAGCATTTACGTAAATTCAAACGAATGCTGTAATTGAAATGGTTTTGTGATTGCTGAGTCATTTAGCCACGTTTGTAACGCGTACCGGAGTGAAATCTGATCTCTGAGTGTAGGTTTTCTCCCTGACAGTTTAGGCTACCTGTGTCGTGTCTACTCTGAAGAATGCTTATAAGCGAGCAGTCAGAGGCTGATGAATATAGGCTGTTATGGAAAGCTTGAAGTGGAAGTTGTTAAAGTACATCTAGCTTTTTTCGGCAGTTTTACGGCATACCAAGTTCTTACACAGATGAGCAAGTTTTATTAGTCTGCAGTGCTGCTTAATGTCAAAGTTTAATTTATTATTATTGCTTTTTTGAAGAGATTGTTGCACTATATTTTCAGGGTCCCCAATCTTTTTAGACTACCAGCCCGCTTCAGGGTGTCGAGAAGGCACACTAGGGCAGAAGAAATAAGATTTCCAAAGACGCGTTGTTTTAATTTGTTGTATATGAGTCAGACACGTAATTCATTGAAGACATGCACGGTAGATACTCTAGCTACGTAACGCAGTTTGCCAAAGAAACAGGTAGAAAACCCTGTTTTAGAGACTGGTTGAGACAAGCGCAAGGGACAAGGTCTCTTTAACGCTTGGCTGAACACCTGCACACATCTTAGTTCACTTCGTTTGCAACCAAGGATATCTTGAACTCCAAGTTTGGATTTTGGATTTGAGCTTCACGTAGTTTAACACTGTTAAATTGTCGTGTTTGTGACGACACTTAATTTTCCATAATCGTGTGTGTCTCTTACCTTCAGTAGTTTATGAGGTTTCTCCATGATGTACTGCAGTAATGATTACGTGTTAACCTCTGGTAAACCATGACATCTCGTTGTTGTATAGCGTTGCATCGTCAGTGTTACGATATTTTGATTCAGACCTCTGTAGAAGCTTCAAGTGCTGTGATCTTTTTTTCTACTTAGTACGTAAATGCGAATTTCATATGCTTGTCCATGACATGTCCCCGTAGTTGCAGTCGTTGTATAGCGTTGCATCGTTAGTGTTATGAGATTTTGAGATTCATACCTCCGTAGAATCGTCAAGTGTTGTGATCCTTTTTCTACCTATCTAGAACGTAAATCCAAAATGCATGTGCCTGTCCGTGGCATGTCCCTGCAGTCGTTGTTGTGTAGCGTTGCATCGTTAGTGTTACGAGATTTTCATTCGTAACTGATAAAAAGGTCATTTCTTCGATTTCCAGTGCCGGTATATCCAGCAAGCCTCCTTTTGAAAACGTCCAAGCAAATTTACAAAGGGAGCAGATTTGACCCCTCACCCCCAATACAGGTCTTTCCGCTCCCCGCTGTTGTACACTCACTGAGAGTTTTCCAGTGCTTGACACGCCCGCTGAATTCCTAAAAGCCAGAGGACCTAACATAAAGGACAAGCTGCAGTAACCCTTCATTTGTCCACCCTTTTCTGGAGCTCCCTATCCTGGAATTCTAGATATCCCTGTTTGCAACTTCGCACGCGAGTCACACCTATATCAAAGGCCAGTTGTGATACAAACAAAGCCACTTTTGTGGCTTGGAGTTTGTTCAGTCATACCTTGTCATCCGATAGAACTAGAGAACTGTCCAGACCCTCTAAAAAAGCAGAAAGTCTCCTTCAGGTTCGATTTCAAAAGCTTCGAGCACTTTTGGGTTTGAACTTTTCTTGGTGTGACGTAACGACTGGGAGATTAGAGGATTTTTAGATGATGTAATCAGGGCCTGAGAAAAACGTTCAAGGAGCAATTTACTTGTTTTTTCTTTTAAAATGATCTAGGCAAAAAATGCATCTTTAGAGCCTTGACTGGCCATCTCACCTAAGTGATTGGCAAATGATGGCCAAAAAAGCAATAATCAATTAATTAATTGTTATTCTAAGCAAAGTTCTCAGCCAAACAACAGTTGACCTATTCAAAAATAAGGTCGTTCAGTGAAAAATTCGATGATGCATCTTGGTTGCAATATCAGATTCCAGTGAAAAGCAACAGGGTGTCATTACCACGAGCGTAGCTTGTTCTTACAAAAGTTCGTATTGGAAATCGGTTCGTGTCAGAATGTTTAGAATGTAGGCATCACAGTGACCACACAGTGGAAGAGTGGAAGGTGGCAGAACACCAGCCAGCACCACTTGTGAACACGCATCGCAAGCCAACCTGAGACAGCTCGCTCGCAAAATCCACAGACATCTTTCAGGCCCAACTTATTGACCTGCAGAACGACTACAGCGGTCAAGTGAAGACTTGTTCAGAGCTTTGCAAGTCATGGATTTCTGGATAAAAGTAGCATCGTCCAGTCCCGTTCCCACAGGAGGGCTTTGGTGTGCTTAGATCACCCACAAACAAAGCTCCAAACCCCTCAAATTGAAATATGAAACACTATAAATCAGTGGAGATATTGTCAAATTTTAGAATGTTAAGCCGCCTTCCCCACAAACGTAAATCCCTCCTATCGAAGACTTTCTGACAACGGTTCTGTCATCGGCGTATCCACAGTTAAGCAAAACTGCTCTAAAAAGTTACCATTCAGCTCTAAGTGGATATGTGTATCTGCCTTTTCAATAGTTTTAAATGTGAAGTCCAAGCAGCGCAACCCCTTGAAGTTTAGCAAGATATTGGCTGTGCTATGTCGCAGAGGCTGGCAGAACAAGAGCCAAACCAACACGAAAATCCCTAAGCGCAAACTGAAAGACCCCAGAGGATGGCAAAACAAGAATTGTGAATTTTGTAGCCAAAGCGCAGGCGCATCCATCGCATTGAAGCATACGTGGTTAGCAGCCATTTTGTCTATTTTTGCGTTATATTTTTACCGTCAACAAAATCATGCACGCCCAATGCCCATACAGTCGTGGTAAAATGTTAACACAGATTTGCAGCACGTGGTGAAAGTGACGTAGCATTGGTTTTGAGACGGCACAGCGCAGCTGCTTGAGGAGGGTGGCCAATTGTGACAAATTTCATCACCGTAATATTCTACGCAATTAAACTTATTTTTTGTCTGTTGCATAGCTTGGAAAAGATGCTCTCGTAGTGGAGGCAGTATTTGCTTACGCACAGGGGGCAAAACTTACGCTACGCCATTACGTAGTGAGAAACGAACGGTTTTCAAAAAACTATTTAGGGCACAGAACAAACAAGTTTGGGAACCACTGCCACAGTCTAATTTTTATGAATAAATAATGTTATACTAACCATTAAGCCTGTTTAATTTCGTAATCCTAGAGTTTGTAGTTACTCAGAGATACACATCTCACATGACAAAAAGTATTTTCGAGCAACCTGTGTTATTAAATTTTTTTTCTTGCACATAGTACAACATCTGTTGATCCTCATGTGACCCGATGTTTACTCAAAATTTTACGTCTCAACATTTACCACCGATGTCCCCAGCCAGCTAATTGCTCATCTGTCAAACTAATGAGAAAGTATTCATTAGTTTTGTGTAGAGCAGGTGTGCACATGCTTTTTCGCTATAGCCATTCGCATCACGTTTGTTTCTATGAATTACGGTCGCCACTGAGTTGAAGATATTTTTATTTTATTGAATTGCTTCTGTTCTGGTTCCACACGTCTGTTTGGCCGTCTTTCTACTACGTATCCTCATACAGTGCAAAACGTTTTTATTAATGTGCGGCCGCCAGAAATTATCTGTTAGATTACCAGCGCACGGCCGCATCAATTTTATCGAAGGCAGTAGGTTGTACACCCCTGGTGTAAACTAGTGGTTCTCAACCGCCGGTCCGCGTAGATTTTTTGCTGGTCCGCAAATCAACCTAGGCCTGTTTTTATGACTTACCTTCAAGTAACTGAAAATGGTTAGCGTTGATGTTGAATTCGGAAAAATACTGGACAATGACATGTGCTTTGTGCTTGAATAGACTGGATATTACAACGTAAAATGAAACTCTTGTGCAGTTTCAAAACTATTTTGTGCTTGATAAAGTACAGGGCAGTTGTTGGTAGTGAGCAGGTTTTTGAGGTTTAGCTTAGGTGACTGCTAGGAAATTTTAAGAGATGATTATTATTTGAAATTTTTACCATAAACTTTTTGGGACGCCACTGACAGTAGCTGTATTATATATATTGCCGAGAATTTAAATTGCAGTCAACAAAGCAGCAGATAGTTTTGCAGCTTTTTAACAAGGACAAATGTCAGCTTTCAGAAAGGGACAACTCTCAAAGTGGACTTGAAGCAAGTACCAGTACTTCAAATTTACAACAAACTGTGAAAAGAATATGTGCAGATATGTTGACAGTAGCAGGAGGAAGTAAAAGACGAAAAGGAGTATTTGTCAAGCAATATGTTAGAAAACACGTGCAACTTGGCTTCACTATAGCTCCATGTCGTGAAAAGCCGCCGCGGTCTTTATATTGGGTAGGTTCCCAAATTTTGTTGAATGTTGCAATGAAACCGTCCAAGCTGGCTCGTCACTTTCATTCGAAGTACAGCAATCTTCAAGGCAAGCTACTGGATTATATTCAAAGACTATTCAGCGAGATGAATAGTCAAGGAAAGCAAATAAAAAACGATGATAACTACTGAAAAGTCTCTTCTTAATGCATCCGTATCTATTTTCTATTGAATATCTAAAACAAAGAAACATTCAGGATTGGGGAAATGTTACCGTAACCGTGCATCCTATTTGTAGCTAAGGAATTGGGTTCTTAAGCAGCTCAAACTCTTGAGCGTATACCACTTTCTAACGACACAGTTCAGCGAAGTATTGAAGATATAGCAATAGATGTCGAGGAGCAGGCTTACGAAGAGTTAAAGAAGTCGAGGTAGGCTATTTTGCAACTCATCTCGACGAGTCATCTGACGTAATTGTGCCATGTTTCTTCTTTTCGTGCGTTAAATGGAAAAAGAAAATTACTAGCAAAACTTCTACGTTGCATTAACTTGTCAGGTAGGGTTTCCAGACAGTGGCGGTTCTAAGGGGGCATGGGTGGGCCATGCCTCCCCAGATTTTTGGCTGGCCCCCTGCTTGTCCACCGCATTTTTTTGCGTAATTTCACGTTCAAGTTCGCTTGACTGACGTATGCAGCAGATAACTTTCAGCCAGCAAAATTTTAAACGATTTGAAGACTTTCTGGCAACGATTCTGACGATATTCACAAGCCTATATTGGATTTGATAGGTTTAATCAAAGCAAATCAATCTTCATTACAATGGAAAATCACCATGCAGGAGAGACATTTATGTTGGCCCCCCTGCTTTTTTCCTTGGCGGCCCCCCAGTTTTTTCATTCCAGAATCGCCACTGTTTGCAATCCAGATGCGCTTTGTAAAAATACCGGCGCTTTTGATTCGTCAACAGTGCCAGATTTAAGCTGTGTCTTTATTCCTAAGCGGAACAGGGAATACAGAGAGACAATCAGTATTAAGCCACAATTAATAGTTTGCACTTTACTTTTCATAGAAAATACTGCAGCAGCAAAAAATTGAACAAACGGTAGAATTGCTAATGTTTAGCCAGGGCTGCTTGTGTTGTTAAGAAATCAAACCTTTCACCCAAATGTTTTTTCCGTACATGGGAGTTGTACAATGCTAAGCAATACTCACTTGGAGGAGCGTAGGCTGATTAGTGCTAGAACTAGAGGAGCCAAATGACGCTCGCTTTACTTTTCTGCAAAATACTTTTAAATGGGCGCAGTGCAACCTCTCGATCAAATGATTTTTTCCGTTTCTACGCATTTTTGCTTCAGTGCTCTCGTTCGTCAGTTTAGTGATTCAAGTTGTTGTTGATTTGACAAGTTACGGATATCACAACTTTCGCTGATTTTGTACGTTTGGCGCAGAATGAGAAGAAACTGATGTAGCCCGAATAGTGACAATGTCAAGTAAATACGCTGCGTCGTGGAAACAAGAGTCTCAAACCCAGGTTTTTATCGTCCTTTCTAATATAATTTTTTTTTCTGGTTCTTGATTTTTAGTTGTGTTTTTAATTGCTGTTTTTTTAGAAACGTTTTTGGTCAAATGTTGGAACTAGTCTGTTGGATGATATCGCTCCATGTTTGAATGCATTTGTTCCTTCATTTGGGTATAAATGAACTTTGCGTTTCAGGCTTATTCTGTACCCGTGCAGAAGTTTCCCAGAGCTCAACCGATTCCTTTCATGGGTGTACAAGAACAATGCACTGCTTCGAATTTTACATGGAACCATCAACAAGTCTCACAAGTTGTTGTTTGATTCAAATTGGCTTACCTACAAAACAAATAAAACTGTTTAAGGATTTAGACACTACCTGCTAAGGGTTAACCCAGCCCAACTCAAACGAGTTTTGTGAAACTACACTATACATAATTCTTATTAGTTCTTTCCTACATTGCCATTCACATCTCTTGAGGATTGCCGCATTTGCACACAACCGCCTTCCTTAATGACGTTTAGATTTGGTCAGAAAATTAGTGTTGACGTTTGTTTGGAAAGGACGAACTCTGAAGTTAGTTGTAATCGTTAACTGCCCTTTTCAGCGACAGATTTCATAAAAATGTTCCTGATCCAAACTAAGTTTTATCAATTTGATTGACTTCACCAACTAGCTTACTTAGACAATACGACTTCTCGTTCGCTGGACTTTGATTTTTCTGAAATCTTAGAACTAACAGCCATGTGGTTGCCATGATCAACATGCGTCTTAAGTAAAACGTAAACGTTTGGAGTCAGTCTAAGCCAAAAAAACTATACTTAACCGACTTCTGCATTGTACTGTTTTTGCGTTTTCAGCAGATTGTTTTTGTTCACTTTCGTATGGTAACTTCATCATCGTGAAAACCTGTTGAAAACACTCTGATTCTCTTCTGATAATAAAATTACTTCTACAGATGCTGGAGCACCAATTGCCTCCTGTAATCCAACCTCCAGTTTCGATCATCCAACAGCAACAGAGTGACGTCAAAGAATGGAGTTCTGGCTTGTGCGACTGTCATGAAGATTGCTCAATTTGTGAGTGTATTTGTTAGTAGATTGAAAAAATTAGGTTTGCTACTTGTAAAAAATTCTCGTTAGGTCGGGGTTGTGTTCTCAAAAGCTGCGATTCAACTTAAGGCGTTCTTTCCGTTTCTTCACGTGATCAGTTTTCTTATGCATTAAAATAAACTTTAAAATACTTAGCTTTATCTTCTACTAACTACCATTTACACTGAAATTTAGGATGCAAAAAACTTTAATGTGATGTGAAAATAACGTTGGCAACACACAAGTGTGTTGCCAACGTTATTTTCGGGCAAGAACGCCTAACCGAGCAGTTCCTTTCGATACACTTTTTCTATGACAGCGTTATTCTCTTTACAAAACGGTGCTCATCTCCAAGCGAGCACTTCGCTTTCAACGCGCTCTTTCTGTGAGAGGATTCTCTT
>JGI24158J21664_10011199_pt1 | contig 11931 bp, 9 predicted proteins | sample Ectturendosymbi3_FD_21664 | JGI IMG/M metagenome (IMG submission 21664) | reverse complement strand
GACAATTATGTGAAACTTATTGGTAAGTTTCAGTGTTCGTGTGTGTTTCTCCTATAAAATAAAACTAACAAAACCAATAAAANAGTATGCTTCTGTTATGGTTCAATTATTTGGGAAATCAGAAATTTTAGGGAGACCAAGCGAACGTTAGCTTTCGTGAATGTCGTCCTGGTTACGTCTAAGACCGAACCCATGTAGAAGATTTCAGATGTAACTAAATGCGACTATCTAGATCTTAAAAACGTCCAGAAACTCGACTACACATGTGATACTTACAGGGTCGCATGCATGAGGATTCTCGTAGCAATAAAAAACTAGACGAAAGGCGGATCATATGGCACATAGCTGCGTTTTGAGTTCGGGTCTTTCCTAATTTCTAAATTCACCAAGAAAAACAATTCAAGTGAATTACCACCACCATCTTAATAAAGAGACTCATTAAGATTAATAAGGTTATAACCAGGCCCGCAACCAGAGGATGGGCAACCAGGGAATTGCCTCCCGAAATTTTGAAAATCATGTCTAGTTGTTAGGCACAACCCCCCCCAAAAATATTACAACAACAAGTTAAATCAATTTGACCTATGGCCCCCAGAAAAGATCAGCTGATTGCGGCCCTGGAGTGAAATAATGAAAGTAAATCTGTCTCACATTCTTCTTCACCAGTTTCGTCATTTTCAGAATCTACGTCTTTTGTGGTTTGCGGAGTGTCTGATCCTGGTTTGGGAAGAATGCTGGCAGGAAATTCCTATCAAAATAAGTATCTTACGCAATTCAAGCCATCGACTCTAGCGACTGAGAAAACTCATACTAAACAAATATCAACAGGACAATTCTGAGTTCGTTGTATACCGAACGGTTGACTCCACACAGCTGATAAGCTTTGCAAATTGACCAAAACATGTTTGGCTGTGTTTCAAAGCAAATAAATTAAAGCGAAAGTAGTACAGCTGTAGTCTTAAATCCTAAAAGGAATGCAATGTACGACTGGACAAAAATTCAAAAATAAGTATAAACAAGGGATCATAGTCATCGAAGATTTCCTGTAACCGAAGATTTCCTATAGGTCATCAAACCTAGAAATATTTTTTTGTCTGCAGTTGCTTTTTTTAAACAACAATTCAACTACATAAAAATTGTGTAATTAACCCATTTTGGCCCGAAAGGCTTGTGCACACATGATTATCTCAACTTAAAAGTTATTTTCTTGCTTATTGGAAAGATCATGAATTTCAATTAAGGATGGCATTTAGAGCGTCTCTCCCACTCGGAAAGAGGTCACATATACGCAGGCCCGTAAGCAGGGGGAGAAGCCCCCCCCTAGAAATGTTTTTGCCACCCTGGAAAAATGTTTTGGATATAGTTTGAAAATATTGGACATAGTTCAAAAAATTTGTGCCCCTCTCAGAAAACTCTTCGCTTCCTGGTGTCCCTAGCTGGTTACGGGCCTGCATATACGTTTGTTTGAACTACTGCCACGTTTGGTTGCACAACTGAATTCGGCATGAAATAGTCAGTCAAGCCTTCATCAAAATTTTTTTGCAACTATTAACTTGGAAATGATCTCCAAACTACCTTGCAGCTCCCATCAAGATCACTAGGTCTCCATCCAATCGCACACCATGTATCTGTTTCCACTCTTAAAGCTATTTCAACTTCATCGTGTTCTTCGTTAACAAACTTCCAAAATAAGCTGAGAATAGCAACTTTGCTTAAAACAACTAAATTCTTTATTTGATTTTCATGTCTCCGCATGGCAAGAATACAGAAAGCTGGTAAATATTATTAGGTTTTTTTTTATCAAGAAAGCAAACGAGAGTCTAAAACAAAAGTTTTAGATAGTGGGTGAAAATTCAAGATGAATATCTAGAGTTGGGTTGCAATTTTTGTGCGTGGAGTTTTTCAAGTCAGAAGTATAATAACGTAGATTTTTTTCGTCCAGATCAAACTATAACTGCCCACGAAGAAGCGTTTAATGTTAGTTTTTTTGCGGAGAAAACACAAGATCCCAGGTAGTCACAAACGAGCGTCGCCAATACTTTGCAATGATTTTGCTTGAGTTTCCTATAATTGTTTAAATGTGTCTTACGATTTGTGTGTAATTACCTGTGTTTTGTCACGTGCATAAAAAATGATATTCTAATCTAGATATAGTCCCATTCTATCATCGGTCGACATTGCAGAGCTACGATCATCCTTGAGTGAAAAGACTAAACAGAATTACAAACCTGGGTGCGCCACCACAATTGCCAGATAAGGTCCGCATATGTACTTATGTTTGCCCGTCAGTTGCTTTAATGGTAAAACGTACAACTACCACTTTGACAAGAGGCCAAACAAAATTCTGATATGTGATCCTGTGTCAAGTGAAAATTCCTCATCACGTAAGTGGCTCTTATAAAAATGATGGCTTGCTCTCTCCTTTTTCCTATCAGTTGCAGCCCACGCATGAAGCTTCTAAGCAGATGCACAATGACACAGCATATCCCGGCTTCATCGCAGTAATGTAAATACAGAGTGATTAAGTGGTGCAGCAGAAAAATTCGTCATTGCCAAGTGCATGGATGCGAATACAGTGCTCAAAAATACGTTTGCAAACACGCAAACACGAGTTGGAGCTACAATTTTAAGACTACATGTGCTAAAAGTTTTCAATCCAGGAATCTCATAAAAATGTGTAATATGCCGTATACTTCGAAGAACTCCATGCAACATATCTTGATATATTCTCTGCACTCTAAAAGTCCGTTAAAATACCTGAATTCTGGATTCTTGAACAATTCGAGCTTTTGGTATTCTTTCTCCTCTGAAGCAAGTAATTTGGGTTCGGACAGCCGTGAAACTGCGAAAAGTTGGAGGAAAAACCACTTTTCCAACAGTTCATATTTCCGGTATTTACCAAACCTAATTTCTCAACTTGTTGGTATTTTTCAAATAATCATATGCATTCATTTTGAAACATCGCCTGAAGTTGAACAGTCCAAAGAGCATATGAAATAACTGGCAGCCTTGTGACCCAAACTGTAAGGCTGCCAGTTATTTCATATGCTGCAAGTTATTTCAAGGCTGCTGCTTCTGCAAACAAAATAGACAAAAATTTTGCCCTGATTTGTAGTAAGACAGAGAACTGCGATACAAATTTAGGTCTCGGTCAGTTAGTTTTAGACTCTTTGTCATTTCACGCAGGTACATTCGTTCAAGCATAAATGCTGGGATCTTTCTTCTGCCAAATTGAAATATTTCAGGTTCAGTTTGAGTATGGTCGCTGCTGTACTCCTTTCGGAGTGGTCAGTGAAGCCCGCGTCCGCTTGCTTGCGCCGGGAGCCACGTGGCTACTTTTATACTTGTAAAGTTGTATAGTGAATGCTGTGCTGGTGGCAAGTCAAAGGCAACATCGCGAGTGAATCTTTTCCCGTGGACCCACCAGTTAACCTATGTACGAGGCTGGACAGGCAGCAAGTGCAGTTTTCCAAGTCTTCGATATGAATGACCGGATCCCAGTGTACCACCTACCCAATATTTAATACGGTACTTTTTTTTTCAAATAAGCATCTTGCCCACGGGCGCTGAATAGGATCTGCCTACCTGCGCGACACGTTCTAAATGTTTTTCCGCTATGCTGCACAGTACACACCTGCTTATTCAAATGACGTCATTTACCACGGACAGCTACTTATCGCTTTTTCATGCAATTTGACGACACTTCGTCATGGTGAAAAGATTCCCACTATTTGCTTGCAAAGATACAAAGAAATATTGCAAAGGATAAAGCACAATTTTTCTTTTAGTTACCTTCTAACACTCATTTAAGTGTTTATGGATGCCATATATTTGTGATGTCATGAATTGCGCACGCCTGGAAAACCTTCAAACTTGGCGCCTGCGAATTTATTCTTTGACACTTCTGTCCCTTTATGAAAAAAGGAATTCATAAAACGGCATTTGCTCTTGGGAAACTGTGGAATCAATCAGTGGCGTAGTCAGCCCAAAATTTTTTGGGGTCAAAAAATTTGGGGGGCAAAATGTTTGACTTTAGGCGAATAACAGTATTTTGTTTGAGATACCGTTTCCCAAAGCACAAAATGACTATATATGCTAAACGTTTGGGGGGATGACCCCCTGGGCCCCTATGGCTACGCCAATGGAGTCAATGCCATTTGGTTATGCAACTTTTACGTGGTCAATAAGCTTTAGCCTCAGCACTGACGGAGGTACACCTAGTCGGCTCGCATGCTATTGAGGTCACTAATTTCCATGTTTATTTCGAAAAAGTGTGTGTTCCTAACTCCAAAGAAAAATGAAAAATGAACTACTTCCCCTTACCGTGTGCAAGCCTATTCAGCGTATAAGTAAAATAAAATGACCTCCACTATTCACAACTGCCGGGAGTGGACGAACTTGCAGCTGCAAGCCAAGTAAATCAACTTAAACCCATCAACCTTTCACAGCCCATGGTTTCCGCCAATCCAATGTTACATGTTTCCTTAAATCATTTCTGTGAGAAGCATGCAAAGCGATTCAGTGAAAAAGCTTGAAAATCGGAAGCAAGAGCGTAGGAAGAACATTTAAACTTGAGCGAAATTGATTTGATTTCTTGTAAAGTTTTTAATACATTTTAAATATGACAACTCCATTTAATCGTTAGACGTCTCCAATCGTTTTGGTTAGACGAAGCATTTCCATGCAGCTTGGACAAATAACATAATTAAATCCAGGTATCTAGGTAATTATAAAAATTGCATTTGTCCCTTGAAGTCAAAGCGCAATCCTTTTGGCTAAGCATTTTAACAGAATGTAAATAAAGCACTGATATAAAATCTTCTGACGGTTTTCGTCCCAATTTAGTGCGTGCGTTTTCTTTGCTGAAATAAAGTGTAATTTCACCTGTGCACATCAGTGGAGGGCTTTATTTTTTAGCTGAAAACATCAGCGTTTTTGTTTAAGCATGCTATGATCAGCGGTGTAACTAGAACTTTGAGCCAAGGGGGGAAAAGCTTAGCTGAAGGGGCCCACTAGTCACCGTAGGGGTCCCACTAGCCAAAACTCAGAAAAAAGTTAAGAAATAGAAATGATAATGAATCTCTGGATGTCATGGATGTCCATACTCCATGCTAGATAAAAAAAGAAAAAAAAAACGAAAACGCAAACAAATAACAAATTAAAGAATACTAAATAGCAAAATGTCGACTAAAGGGGGTCCAGTTTTTACATTTAGCTTTCTAGGGGGCGGCTCGCCCCCTTGCCCCCCGATCAGTTACGCCTCTGGCTATGACTGTTTGATCGAGCTCAAATAATTTTTGAATCTTTACGTGTATCTGCGGGAGCCCGCAGACAGTTGAAGAAGCGGCATCTTGAAGAAAACAATTTTACCAAAGATGTACAACGGTTGCAACTCAAAATTTTGACTGAGGTCAGGTTTAAGTGTTTCTGTCAACCGACCTAAAAGTCTCCGTAGAACAACTAGTTTTTGATAAAAATGCCAAATTTTATCAATACCTTGGTCCAAAGCCTGTATTTCTCGATTGGAGGCCTATCTCTTGGAACTTTTTGTTCAGTAAGAAACATTTGTGCAGGCAACTTCTGTATGAGCATATTCGTGTTACTTCTATCTCGCTTAGGATTCGGTATTGAGATTTTGCTCTGGTTTACGTTTTTTGTACAAGAACTTTGTTTCTTACATTGGCCACACAATCTTCCCATCCATCCCGCTTCGCAGAAACAAACTTTTTTTGGATAAGTCGTTGTATCCAATCGTATGCACTGGCCATGAGCGTTGCAGTCAGTGTCCACTGCGCATTCATTTTCATATTGACATCTGAAATAAAAGAAAAACTTGTGATAGGTAAGTGCATTATGCTGATTCATGCATGATGCGTTAAAAACATTTTGAAGTTGTACAACCGGAAATAGATATCTTTCATCAGAAAAGAAGCTGAAAAAATTAGTTCAGCCCATTGCGCTTTTGCAATAATGATTCCGATAGTAATCGTTGACAAAGTGTACAAATACACTAGGCCTACATTCAGCAAGTTGAGGATGAATACAACTAATGCGTCCGGCAGGTGAGAAATCTCGGAATTGTTATGAGTGCATATTTTGCATAAGGAGTCTTAAGCCCTGAACCGTCAGGCTTTCATGAATGAAAACGTCTCTGAAACTGTGATATACCTGTCACCCTCAAACCGGTCTAGGCAAGAGCAGACGCCGCCCTCCTCGCACATACCTCCATTCAAGCACATGCCTTCATAACAGTTTGTTGTTTCATCAGCTGTTTGAAGTAAATAAGGGTTTTATAAAGTTTAAAAAGTTTTTATAGTAAGACGTATGAGCATGAGAAAAACTTCACGTGGAATAGTTGCTTTCCATTACGATCAATGTTTTTGAGGTGTTTTGTGGAATAGAAACGAACAGAAACAATTCTTCAATGGTCTCTCAAGATATACAGTAGTTGAACTGAACCTCGCTTTACGGCCACGAGCGAAATATACGAAAACGTCGCTTTACGACAACCTTGGTATATAGATAAAATAGTTCAATCAATCAATCAATCAATCAATTGTATTTTTACGCGTGGTGTAAACATGTCATGATCAGGCGCGCAACGAGGTTAGATGGCACCCGAGGCAAGAAGCCAGTTTGTCGCCCATATCTTCGAACCTGAGGTCTTTTGGAAGCACATTTACGGTATTGAAAAAAGTGCTTGTGACATTGTTGGGACTTTTCGGCGCTCTCGCTGTCATTCGGCGCCCCAATAGTGATTCAGCGCCTGGGGAATTGTGCCTCCCTTGCCCCCCTCGTTACGCCCCTGGCCATGTTTCGAAGAAAAGAATATGAGAATTGGCGAAACGACCACTAGGTTAATAAATCAGCCAACCCTTAAAAAGAACAAAGAGAAGTTGTGGCCTCTTAAAATTTCTGAGCGGTCACCGAAGTCAAACCTTAAAAAGAAACTCTGATTACGATTCCAGCTAAACTTTTTCTTAGTTTTAGAACCCTATTTTGAGCGTTAAGTAGCATTTTCAAGCTGTAAGGGGTTCACATGTACATCCAACTCGAAAAACCATGATAATTTAATTTGGAACTGAAGTTTCAAGCTCGAATATAAACTCAATATGTTTCTTGGCTGGAGCGGTGAACAGAATTTGTTTTGTTCAAGACGAAAACACTGAAATATGTCGATCAGCATCAATCAAAAATTTTGAGTTCAAGTCAATGAAAACTGCCCCTGTTTATTCAAAAACCTTGACGTTATGCGTAAAATCAAGCACATTATCTTCAAAAATACAAAGAGACAAGCAATTTTTTCTGGTAATGCAACAAAAAACTGTTGTAAACATTCTTTTTGGTTAATATTCCTTACAGGATTTTGTTCTGCAAGCACTAAGAAATTTCAGCAATACAATTAATGGACTTGTGAAGTGCTCTCGTTCTTTTACCAGCTTGATGTTATCGGAAGACATCAGCAAATTATAAGACAAGTCGCCTTGATTGGTTTGCAACTACATACTAACGAACCCTTGCTCTCGTCTACCACCGTGACGTCAGCACACGACCAGAACACGTAATCGTCTTTTTCCGTAGACCATTCCTTTGCTTGTCGCGAAATGCGTAGGACACAATGTTCGCAAGTAATGTCTCCATCTATTGTTACTGTGTGAGAAAGCTTGCTGAAATATAACAAACGTGTTACTGTGGTAATACTGCTTCAAATTTTACCACAAAGATGGCTCACTTAGGAGGTTTCACTGGGACATTTCGCAAAGATACAGTAAAACCAGAAAATGTAGACGTTGGGAAGTAAAACGCTATCATATGCCAACTGACTGAAGGTTCTCTAATATTCGAAAGAATGTTCAAACAAACACGCATTACGTGGAATCGTTTTGAAAGAGAAATGCTCCGTCAGTCAGTTCCGCTTTTACTGCGCCGCTGGTTTCAAGAAGCTGTATTTTTATTCCACCCTGCGAAGACACAGGTCTGATTAATTGTTACAGGTCTCAATCCTCGACCAAGCTTTTACCACCTGTACGTTATTCTTACGCCGAAATAAAACAATCTCTGTGGCGTCGTACGCAACGCACGCTTGGTCAAAGTAGAGCCGTCACTACGGAGGTTTCGGGGGTCCGATCAACAGATCCCTGGCCAGGTTGTAGGATTTGGGGGAAAATGAATTTTTATGAGGGAAGATCTTTCTTTTTATTAGATGTTAACCCTGCTCAGGTAACCTGAGGCAAACCAGACTATGTAACCATTCAATTAAGTTTTTAAAAGACTTAAAAAGCTTTTATTAAATACATTTCCACAGTAGCCGATTTTTTGAAGAGTTCTTGCAGGCAGTACTGCCCAAATCTGCATAGGTTTTGTAGTGTTTGAGTATCGAGGGGTGTTTGGACTGGCTTGGCAGTGTTCACTTCCTGAATGACAAAATGGCAAACCTCACTCATGTAACTGGAGCCATATTTGGCGTAAACATAGCGAAATTAATCTTTGCCAGGTAACAATGGATATTTTTGGCGAAACCAAGTATGACACTTTGATCGAAGACCAAGCTCTGTAAATGCGATTCTCAAGGAAGTTAGTTCTCAAAACATGCTGCTTGTACCGCCTGATTCATGATAAGCCTCTTTTGATGTTATTCAGACCTGTAAAAACTTTAAAACCTTGCCGTTTTTTTAAGGCCAAATTCCAGAAATTTGGCCTTTTTTAATGTGCTGGTTTGGCATGAAAAAATGATGTTTGGCATGTACGTCATAGTTTGGCAATTTTGGGCCTTTTTTGAAGGTGTTGGCATGAAAAAACCTTGTATGGCATTTTTTAAAACCTTTGGCTCATTTACTGCTGTCGGCTTGGAATTTTATAACTTTTTCTCAGGTCAAAGGTCCTCTTCTTTTCTACCAAGGTCTCATCCTCCAAGATACAAGCGGCTTTGCCGTCTAAGAGGCGTCACAGGAAAAGAGACATAATGCATTTTTGGGCCAGACTTTGAAAACTGCGGCAAATTGTACAGTGTCTTACAGCAGTAGACTGTGCTGTTTTCGGAAAATAAACATAAGTCTATGCAAATCGGGTTAGGTGTTGTGCTATCCAGTATTTAAGTTTCTTTTAAGAAAGGATCCACTGCATATATAGTGTGCGTTGTTATTTGCAGATTATTGGTGTTCTTCATGCTTGTACGTAAGTGTGTAGCCTACTGTATCAGTGCAGCCATTTTAGCAATATTTTAATACAAGCATATAACAGTGCTGCCTCATTTTGCAGATTTGCATATAAGTTTAAACCATCATAAGCCAATTTAGCAGCTTTACATACAGGTTAAAAACATCAAAGTCAAGGTGAATGTAGCAGATTTTCACGTGTATACCGGCACCAGCACAGCCAACTTTGGTAGATTTTCTTTTTGTAGTAGCCTAGATATTTTGTGGAATTATGACACAGCTAATGCTTGTTTTCAAGGATCAAGTGATTGGAAACTATGGCATGATGCATGTGCTTTTTTCATGAACTGTGATTTATTTTTTCCGGCATTCGTAGGTAGCCTATCTTCTATTAAAGCATTTTCAACCAAAAGTATATGGTAGCATATTTTGCTTTAGCTATGCCTTCAGGGACAAAACCTTAGATATCAAAGGGTGAAAAAAGAGGAAGGGTGTTTCTAGTTTAATTCTGTTTGTTTTTCTAAAGTACAATAGTTGTTTGTTGCTTGATATGCAATGTTAGCGCCTTGTTCACGAGCACCACTGTGTGTTTTTGCCAAATTACTCATCTGGTGATATAACAACCAACAGCATTCAGCCTGTTTCAGCTTGTTTGGTATTTTTTAAGCGATTTGACATTTTTTTACAAGTGGTTTGGCATTTTTTGTTCACTTGGACTTGGCAACCCTGCTTTAAATCCCATGTCTTTTACAGAGGTTGCAGAAAGCTACATGCGTTCCACGACAGTGGTTTCGACAAGTTAGGAAAACGAAAAAAATATTGATGGCCTAAAGCAGCGTTGCAGTTCAGTTTCACGAGACGTAATCTCCACAAACAACTTTAATCTCAGCCTGTTGTCAGCTCAGCGACAAAGGTAGAGATCACTCAAACACGTCAAGACAGCACTGCTGTGCATGGCAATGCAATTAAACAGAGTATTTGCCGAAAGGTCCGCGTGCCACTTTCTGTGCGTCTGTGTATTCCGCCTTTTCTGCAATGACAACAAAGTGGCAATGAAGTTTCTGTTTTCTAGCAAATATGAACGTTGCTATTATTCTTTTCACAGAGATTTACTATTTCAAATGATTTACCTAATACAGTGGTCCATGGTTTGTCGCCAATTGTCACGTTTTTTCAATAAAAAAATTCGCCATTTTGTCTGGTGGTACCTTACAGTACGTGCAATAAAGAAACGCATACCCCAAGCGTTTTTTTGGGGGAAAGGTTTTGCTTGTTTCAGAATTAATATAATTTCTTTCCACCTTCAACCAATTGTCTATGGTCAGATGGCCTTGATAAGCAAAATCGTTTTGTTAAAATAGTTTGTGATTGGTAGTTCGCTACTAATTGTCAGGGATATTTAACTCCACGCGTACCCTTAGCGTATTTTCGGGGAAGTGCATTGTGTTTGTTTTCGAAATAATGACATTTTTGTTGCCTAAAAGTTATTTTCTATGGTTACATGGAGTTGAATAGTAAAAATCATTTTGTTTTAAATAGTTTGTGACTGTTAGTTTGCCACTATAACGGAAAATGTTTAGTTGTTATGCTAAACAATGCCGCATTTAGCTACATCCGAAGTTCCTACGTGAGTTCGATCATAGACGTAGCAACGACGGTATTCACAAAAGCTAAGTTTGCTTGACCTCCCTATCAAAGACTTCTACTCTCGGCTGTTTCTACTTATGAAAGACACATATATTTAATTGACATTTCTTTTATTATAAAGTTCAAATAATACAATAAACATAACTCACCAAAGAAAGTGGTTTTCCAATAGGGTTGACTCTCAGACTGAAATCGACCACAGCGATACACTCTGTACACTCTCAAACACTGACTAGATGTTTTTACACTACAAGAGATCAATACACATGAACGCTACACTGGCACTGCATGCTAAACTGTCTCTGAGTCGTGACTGTTATTGCAAAACGTATGTTGACCAACGCCTTTTTCCTTTTTCGTATCTATCACGGAAAGATTCATGCTTCTCTTTAACACGTGATTATATTTCCGAGAATCAGTATGTTAAGATTACTTCGGGGTATTGATTTGGTAGGGAAAACTGAGTCATTAGGACTTTATTATTTTCACAGTGTATCGAGTCACATATGGCGACTAAAGTCCCTTCTCCAATCATTTCCATGACCGAGAGAACGGCGCTCTGTCTTCCAATGTACTCCACACGTAAACAAAGTACCAGGATGTAACGGGGGGTAAATTAATCCCTGGGTTGTGTACGTGACGACTTGGATCTTTCCTTTTCAAGAGATCAAGCCCGGAGGTATTTACTTAGGCGACCCCTTAGAAAGGTTACTACAGGGCTGCACAAGACATCGGTCTTTTGACAATAGCAGTCAAGTAGCGGCGGCCAGTCTGGTCTCTCAGCCAAACTTGCTCAAGTCGTGTTCTTAGTCAAGTTTGTAGCACGATCGGGGTCGAGGCTCAAAAGCGAGTCTTACACATCATTCCCCATTGGCTCTGACTAATGTGNTACTAGTCAANTTTGTAGCACGATCGGGGTCGAGGCTCAAAAGCGAGTCTTACACATCATTCCCCATTGGCTCTGACTAGTAGTTTTACTTCAGNGGCTGACAAGCTCAAGGCAGGGCAAACCAGAGAAGGAATTCAGAAAACTGAACTCTCGAGTGGGCTGGGCGTCCCTTTTTTATAGGCGAAATGAGGCGGTACGGTCATGTGACTAATTATCTCATAATCATGTGATAGGTCACAA
>JGI24158J21664_10011198_pt1 | contig 11935 bp, 5 predicted proteins | sample Ectturendosymbi3_FD_21664 | JGI IMG/M metagenome (IMG submission 21664) | reverse complement strand
TCCGGCCCTCGGACTGTTGAGTAACAGCTTATGTGGCCCTCGAACTGTTGAGTAACAGCTTATGTGGCCCTCGAACAAAAAAGTTTGGAGACCCCTGGCTAAGACCGATATACAGTGGACGACATTTGACCCAGGCACAGAGGACCGTATGCCTTATCAGCTATCACGTCCGGTCTAAACCCTGCAAGTATGTTTGATACTTGAGATCCGACAAGACGTGACTTAAAAACGGGTGGGTCGAATACAACCGCTGCTTTATAAACTCTATTCCTGGCGCGCGTAAGACTTCAAGTGCAGCGCGTAAACATCAAACGATTGAAAAGAGCGGATGCCACACCGACGAATACAATATGTGTAAATGCGTGCAACGATTTCACCCGTTGCAGCAGGTCTGTATATAGAAGCTTGCAAAATTTTGTTCGGCAAGACTGTAAATGGGTTACGACAGGAAATTGTCTTCCAATGCGGCTTACCTTGCTTAACACCCGGCCACACGAGAAATAGCAGATGGGGTAACACACCAGCCCGGAACAGTGTCGGCGGAACAACTGTCAACAAGTGTGTGGTCTTTCCAGCACGTCTGCCGCAGCGCTCGCGAGCGGATGCGGTTTTGCGCAAACATCTCTTTCTTTCACCGCCGCCAATCGAGTTCAAGCTCTCCGCAGCAGAGATAGCTCGAGAGGCGAGGGAGAATCAATGAGACTAACTTGCGGCCCGGCGATAGCCCTCCAGCGCGCCTGCCTTGTTTCTTTCGATGGGCGGGCAAAATGCGGAGAACTTTATAACAAAAACGTGACCATCGCTCGCATTACCGTCTAGAGCCGGTTAAATCTCCGGCCGCACGTATCGATATCTCATTTCCTGTTTGCTCAGCCTTCTACTATCGGCGCCATTCAATAAACCATTACCGCGCAGGGATGCAACAAGCTCTTCCGGAGGTTTGACAAACCACAGGGCGGCTCTCAGATCACATGCTTTCCGGCAGAAAATCTTCATCAAAACTGACAAAAAAAACACGATTTAAGAACCGGAAGTTTTTTAAAGCGATATGGAAGGAACTAAAGCCTGAGCTTAGCTCTTCATGGTGGCAAGGCGGACAGTGCGTAGAAAGCACCGCTTTCGGTAATAGACCCGACGCCACATATCGCTAACAAAGTGATGGTTTGTGTGCAGTAAAATACTATGGATAGCAGTAAGAAGCTTCTCTAAAAGATACAAAAATTGCGGCAGCTGTAATTTGTTTTCTTAACACGATTTAACGTCCATGCTTTGCTCATCAGGCTGGAACGCTTGTCAAGCGCGACCGGTTCGCCTGACAGTCAGGCTGGAGACAGTCAACACAGCACTTGGCAGAAATGCGCGGGACACTTGCTTCAGCAGGTCCCGATCTTCTGGTTGTTGAAGCGAACAATAAGCTTTACAATATTTTCCGTTTGCAATTCATTCAACTATCTTTCGCAACTTTTTATGCGTCAAACATTACAAGCTGACAGGCAAATGCATCACAAGACTGAATTCAAAAACTCTCGAAGCTAAAAGAGATATGAGGTCCAGGAGACAGAAGAGATGAGGTGCGGAAAAAAGTCACTCAGACGATTATCAACAGCAGCGGAGTGGCAGAACCTTGCAATATCTTTCAACAATATTTCTATTTGGATTACTGCAGAAAGTCATTCGAAAAGCTACAGATGCTTATCAGATAACTGAGCACCTAACTGGCATTGAAGTTAGTAAACAATTGATCCTGATGGAATATATCGTAAGATAACCGCTACGCCAAACAAGTCATGGCTAACTTTCAAGCCAAGGTGGGTGGACTTCAGGTTACGTTCGTGATATTACAAGCCCTGGTACGATCAGACCCGTGCAAGTCCAGGGCACAGCGCAACGTGGCAATGAGGCGCCTACGGAAATAAGCCGCGCAAATCTGAACCCGCATGCTACCAGCAAAAACGCCACAGAAAAATTTAACAGTGCAGATCGCCTGTTGCAAGGATAAAACCGTGAATGCCCCGAAAGACTTGCTCAGTTGTTGTTACGCTTCAGTCAAACTGTATTTTGAGGGAAACTGACGCGTTACCCTGCACAGGGCAAACGGCTTAACGCGGAAAGGAAAACCATCGACTATTTGCTTTGCTTAGTTAAATGCAAAAAAGGCATGGCAAAAACCCGTCTGACGCAGCCACCACAGTTCTTGAGAACCCAACAAGAAATGACGCCGTGACTGGCTGTTGGTAAAGTCTATGGCAGGTGCACAAGCGCGTTGTATTACGTAGGACAATGTTTGTGAACGTCCTAAGAACAAGCGGCAGTGGTCTGCATCAGCAAGCGCCTGCCGATGGCAACATCGCAAGGTGGCCCGCACTTCGACAAGCAACTGAGGGGTAGACGCTCAACGCACAAGAGGCTTCGTTCGCAGGGACGCGCAGCGGTAAATGCTACTTGACAAAATGGCACTTACGAACATTAGTCATTCAAACCACATCCCGTCCTAACGAACAGTGATTCATTGAAACTGCACAGGCGCGACTTCCAGCGCGAACCAGTCAGGTTAGTCGCGGTGGAACAACTGTCACAGCCGCGCAGGCAATGGCCAAGTGAAAGGATCACGCCGTATCTATTTAATCGCCTGGCTCGCCACAACATAGTACGCTGTTGAACCGTGAACGCGTACGGTACAAAATACAAATATCGTTTCATATCAGGGTCTACAACCGGCTGACAGATGTTAAGTCTTAACATTCACTGAGGAAAACGTACGTTCTGGCACGATTTTCCAATATTTAAGTACATGCCTGCAGCAAATTCGAAGCTTCATTGCTTGCTTTGCACAACGTACACACGGGATATGTCTGTACAAAGCCGCGCTGGCTTTCAACTAAATAAGGCGAGATATCAGCACAGGCGAAATTTCTACATCTGTGTTATCAGACCGAGTTTAAATTTCGACGAATGCGAATGAGTTCAGCAGAAACCAGTTTCCGTCTTTGATGAGCAGAATGACATGGTCAGCGGCCACACAATTACTTCCATCATTCCAAGTTGAGTTGTCGCATTTACGAGTCAATATACGTCATAGCAGGCAAGAAGTACCTTAATAAGGCCTTCCGTAAAAAAAAACGAACAGTAAAGTTGTTGAATAAAGGTGTCTGAACATTATCGATCCGATCGGCGGTTAGTATCCTTTTAACGTCGAAACGATTCACGGTGTTCGGCTTACGAACACAAACTTTACGAAGTTTGTCGCCCTTGCAAACAAAATACCACTTATTACCTTACGAACGACAAATCGCATTGAAGCTACAACTGGGAAAATCCGCTCCGTTCTACTTAAAACCGCTTGTAAAGCTTCAAAACTGCTCAATAAGAAGATTACTTCCAAACACCTGAGAAATGCTCCACGCACCCAGATGGGCTGCAGTTGTTCTTTTGGTGATTAGTCCCAATCCACTGATCTCAGGCGGAAAGTGCATTCTCCGATGTACAATTGAAATATTCTCAACACTTGCTTTTACTCTTCCACAGTAACACACTATCTCTTTTTAGCGGGCGCTCATATACCTTAAAGCAGTATTTTTCAACCGTTTTGCTGCAGCGGAACCTTCCGCAAATGTTTGCGTTGCTCATGGAACCCTTTGCAATTATCCAAGTGTCTATATTGTTACAACCGTATAGAACCGGGATTGTGGATTTCGTCCCAGCGGGCAATTTCGGTCTGTTTTGGCGGAATACCTGGCAGCCGCTCGCGGAACTCCGGTTGAAAAACACTGCCTCAAAGAATCGAGGGCAGCTACGTTCTCAAGCATAAAGTAAAAATCCGTAATTGGAAAGAAAAATAGCAAACTATCAAGAGTTATATCGAAGTTTCAAGCGGTATTAGCAGTGAGTCCTACATGCAATCATTAATTATCCACCAACCGTAATGGTATGAAAACACAAGCGCCCGTCTTTGCCATGCTGAAATTACAAAATGTGATCATTGATCTTCGTTGGTACTGGAAAAAAAGCTCATTCAATTTGAAATGTTTACGCTTCGCACAAGTCCCACGCATTTCCGGTGAAAAAGAATGGCTTGATGTAACCTCGACAGCAAATGTCATTAGTTATGCTTGTGACGAAACCCTGGCAATCACAGCAAGTAACCAGTTTTTGCAAGTGCAGCACTGTTGGGACAACTCTACGTTCATAAATTTAAAAAGTGACTAATTTAGTTATCTAAACAACAGATATATGCATCGCTCCGTTCGTAGTTAATCAAATTTTACAACAGCAATATCACGAATTGGTTCTTTGGATTGAATTTCGAAACGAAACGTTTAGCGACAGCGGCATATGAAATTTCACGTACATATCAACAACACACAAACGAGATATATCCAAGACAAGTATGTTTGGCACAAAGCAAGGCGAGTTAAGTCCGACTTGAGGCTAACGCACTTTGCATTGTAAGGGGCGGACAGCGCCCAAGCGTTCGTCAAACACATATGGTGACAGCGCAGCGGTCTGGCCTGTCGAAGCAAAATCTGGCCGTGCCCAAGCGTCGGGGAGAGCGAACGACGCAAACATGAATAGCAAAGGAAACATCCGTTTCCTTTCTTATCAATGAGAACGCTCGGCGTGGCAATCATGGGAGGATATTACATCACATGTGTGGCACGACGCGCCTGAGGACACTAGCACAGGTCGCGTAGACAAATCGAAGGATTTTTAACGATTATAGAGATTTGGTTTGATCAAATTCTACGCTGAATAAGGCAAACTAGAAGACCGCGCTTTGCGGAACCAGTGGTAAAGAACACTTCTTAGTGTACTTTCGTTGGGAAAATAGTACAGCGAAAGAGGTACTAGAATGGTGATTATTTTTCGGTTGGTGCATTCGTCCAAGCGAAAACTTCATCAAAATTAAAAACCATTTGACTTTGTTACATTAAAACGTTGCAAGCAGTAGCCGCATTTATACGCAGCGTTTAAGGTTCGATTCGCAACCCTCTCACATTTTTCATTAATTGCCGCAATAAAGAAACCACTTCTCAAAAAAGCAATTCGGACTATTACGAACTAAAACTTTCATATTCACACCTGACTTAACTGTTCACGCTTTTGCATGACAAAAGTGACAAAAAAAAGTATAAAACGGATTTGAATTCGATTTTCTGGCTGCGCCTACGCCCGCAAGCGAATATGCTAGAATATTTAATAAAAACACACAGTGTTAGATAGCATAACTCTGTGGTCAACTTCGCGCCTAATTGTTGGGCAAAAGCGGGCTGTGTCTTCAGGTACGGTAGAAATAGAACACCAGTCGCCAGGTGCACTACTTCGACACTAGAGTCAAACACAAGCCTTAATAGATAGAAAATTATATTGGCGGAAAAATTAAATACACACAAGAAGGAAGTGAAGGATGCAAAAGGTCAGCCCGGGCTCGAACGGCAGCACGTAAATGACCCCTCACTCGTTTTTTTATTGGAAGGTCAAGGATCGCATAATATTCACGATCGTCAAACAACCCTCCTACGCAGTTAAACCGATATTTTGGATTGATCGATTTAGTAAAGTCCAGCTGCCGCATACAAGCATTTTCCAAGACAGAAAATAGTTAACCCAAATGGCCGAGGTCATCCAGCTGACATTCTCGGTCTGCGCACCAAAATTTTAAGCGAAAACGTAAAATGCATGCGCAGAAGTGAAGCGGTTACAACGAAATCAATCAAGCTTAAACAGATTCTTGTTTATGTTCTTTCAACAGCTCTCGCACCTCACTCCGCAACAGACAAACGCTGCAGTTAATTTTCCTGGAATCATACCTAACTCATTCGTTGCTGTAATTCTAGCGTCTTTAACGGGTTTAAGCCTCATGCGAACATGATATTGGCTCTACAATGACATTACGTCAAGCCATAAGCAATGGGCCGATGGTGGTCCGCACTGTGTTTTCGAAGGAAAGCCAAATCAGGTAAGACATTTTACGAAAATGGCTGTGGGCCACTGGGCCATTCGAAATTATTCGGGTAAATTACGTAATTTTCAGCAGATGGCATGGGTGCCCGCAAAAATTGTGGAGAGAAAAAAACACTACAAAAGATAAAGATTCTAGACATGTAGCTATCGTGCCAGTTTTTCTGTATCTTTCAACGGCAGCTCAAAGTAACAGAATTAGCAAGCTTGCCGTAAATATTACAACTTTACGGATGGACAAGTTTCCGGAGGAAGACAAGTCTTACAGCGCCGTTAGCGGTGACCGCCGATGACAGCATGAATAGCTTGATTTTACAGTTTTTAAAAGATGTTTCACTTCTGGGCCCGAACTTCCAAAGTTTTTCGACTGTGGTCTTGACCCGGGCTCGTATTTCGAGGTTTGGTAATGTGTGGTTTAAAAAATCAGCTGCCGCCGATCTTAGCCTTGGTATAGCAAATATTTACTTGACCCTGCTTTTAGCAATTCATCGTCCGGTCTAGATCCGGGCCTGCGATAGAATGGTATTCCCACTACAAGCTGCAAGTGAACTGCATATGTGTCAGCTGCAATCTCCATAGACACTAGAACAGTGATTCTCAACCTGTTCCAGGCGGACGACCGGTCGTCCACCTAGAATTTCTCTAGTGGTCCACAGAGAGTTCCATAAATCCTTGATAAGACGTTGTAAAAATTGCAACCTTGCCCTTGAGTTCACTGAGCTATGTGCAATAGCTTCGACTAGTTCATGAGGTGTCAGCATAAAGTGTTCCATCGGATATTTTTTGAAAGATGGTCCATGGGCCAAAAAAGGTTGAGAACCACTGCCTTAGATAGTTGCTTAAGACAGAAATGTATTCCTCAAACCGTATTTTCTTAGACCTGATGATTTTCTACTTGCGTTCTACGAAGGAGAGTTACCATTTGAAAGGATCATTGCCTGGCTTGATCAACAAGTACGGTATCACATCTAACCAATAAAATTCACTAAAATAGAACTGATGTATCTCAGATCTAGCGCCAAGGGCAGCCAGCAGGAATAATCGCCGCTTATGTTATTGGTCAGCAAAATAGATTTCCTATGGCAGTAATAATGTATCGAAGTGGGAATCGCTGCAAGCTTTCGAAATATTTCACACACGTGCTGCCACCTTTCCTTCAGCGCACGGTTTATCCCTCGCCCTGGGTGTGCTTGAACTTTCTAACACAGTGGTTCCCAAACTTGTTCGAACCGTTACCCAAATCAAGGTTGCGATTATGTCTTATTCCCCACCAATAAAAAATTTTCGCATTTCTTGTCTAAAATTTCTTTTGCAGTGATCGCTCATAATACAAAATAACGATGTGGTTTGGTTCTGCGTTACCCCTCGAAGAATCGTATATAACCCCCGGGGGGTAATTTACTCCCAGCTTGGGAACCACTGTTCTAACATAACAGAAATTGAACTTACTTCAGACGCTTGCCGCTCCACCACAAACGCTTCAGTCGTATCAAGCTCAGCTTTTCACAGACTATGGAAAATGTTCATTTTTGCTTAACTTTCAAAACCTCAATAAATTTCACTAAAAAACTCTGAAAACAACCCTTGCATTTCCTTAAAATTGTCTTTCCAAAAAGACAACAATGAGCAGCCAATTACATCAAAACCACAACTTGGTTACATTGTCCAAGTAAAGTTATTTTCGCAATGCAAGAGTAAAAGTGCTCCTAAACTGCCAAATTCCATTCACACACAAAATAAAAAATACGAAAAAAGACAATGAAAAATAAAGTAATTTGACTTGACGCAATACATCCGTAAATATCTGCCGAACACAACACGAGCGCCCCAGTCTCTGTTCGATCGTTTAAACGACGGGAAACTTTACTTCGCAACCCCTTTCCGCATTTTTCGCCATGGCTCGTAACGTTACACCCGTTATCAACAAGTTTGTGGCCCACAATGATACGTAATCCACGCTTGCAATATGACTAAAGACAAACAGAAGTTGCGTAAAAGCGAACCTTAGCAGAGGCAACTCACCCTTTTCCAGGTTTTCCAATGCTACTCTGATACCGCGATCAAACGAGCGGGCGTCGGCCGTTCCATTGAAGGCAAGTCCCATCCGATGATCATCAATCTTCCAATGGTGAAAGATCGCGTTCGCTTTTACGAAAGGCATGCGGCTAGGAATCAGGGAATCAAGTGTAACCTGCGGGCGAAACGTATGGCTGTCACAAGGGCAAGACACCATCAAATTGCACAGGGCATGCCACAAAGGAAAGCGCCATTTCAAGCCATTTGAACGCGTTCATAGCGGATCGCTCCGCGGTGCCGAGTCAAAACTGTTGCAGTTTAGCACCTCAGGCTGCAAGTGCTTGAGTTTTTGGTGAAACAACAACTGACAGAAAATTTTACGCGTGTAGTCTCCGAGGGAAAAAGCAACATTGATGTACGGGCGGAAAAAGGCAACAAGAACACAACACGCAATGTTGTACGTCTGCAGTGATCGGCATGCTACATTGTCCTAGAAAACATGGTTCGGTCATCTTTTTGCAAACTCACATGATTTCGCACATTTTTGCGACAAAATTATACCAAAGCTTCCAAAATCTCCTTCCCCTTAATGTAAGTGGGTAACTAGAAGCCGCATTCTTTAATATATTCTCTCCATAAACGACTCCACCGCTCGTTTCAAGAACCTTTAGTAAGACTCATCTGACCTTCTGACACAAGCAGATTACTACTTCGCTGACGATCAAACTCTAGTCATTCTACTTCTTAACACAGCACGAAAGTGTTCGTAGAAAATGTTCGCTGGCCACCAATTTGTGTCCCAATTTTCGACAATGTTGATCTTCGCCCAAGAGCTACAGTAGTTATCAACATATCGGAACGGTCACGATGGTGCCACCTCCAGTTATTTGAAGCTCCAAAAAAGAAGCGTTTGACTCACGGTTGATTTATATTAGCGTTCAAACTATTGTCAGCTTTGTTTTTTTATCGGTGGCTTGCCACGTGAAAAACGTTTTCCAGCTTTGCACATTGGCAACCCAATCAAAAATACCAAAAGTATCTTCGGGTTCAACACTCAAAACTTGTGATGTCCGTTCCGTTCACCGCATGAGTTACAACTGCCAAGACAGAATATATTACGAGAACAGGAAATCTTTTTTAAGTCATCACCAGTTTTGCGGCAGGAAAAGAATACTGAGATGTTTGAAATCTGCAGCAAAAAATGAAAATCTCACTCGAAAATATGTGGCCAGTTGCAGGATCAATGGAGTACTTCAAATGTCAGTAGTTTTCCGGTTCTTTCAAAAAGGTACGGCCACAGCTAGACGCAAAATAGGAAATGGCTTTGGCTTCAAATTACTGGGTTCTAGGCAGATTGGTTAGAATTTGTGAGGCTTTGTCACCATCGATCCCTTAAAACCATTGCTGACATTACAGGCTTACAAGAGTCTGGTTGCCGTCTTCGAACCTGATCCCTCTACGGCTCTACCAACCGCACCACTCTCACGTCAGGCCACTCACAAAAATAGCTTGCCCTCGTGGCGTGGGTGGTTTCTTATTGGGCGAAGACACAGCCAACCGATTCCAGGACAGCAGAGTGCAACCTTTTAACCTTCGATCACGAGCGCAACTCCCGAAACGTCCGGCTGCAACAGACTGTCAATTGGCCAGTAGATGGACAACAACCCATACAGTCAAAACAATAAGCCGGGGCACAGGTTTTGCTTACCTTATGCTATTATTTAACTAATTTTTGTCAATAATTACTGTACAACATCATTCAACATGCCCTAGACAAAATTTACACGAACAGTCCATTGCTTTTGGAATTGAGCATGTTCTGCGTTGTCCAATTTCTCTTCTAAGCTTTGACTAAGCTTTTTCAAAAAACGCCGTGATTCGTAACCGGACATCACTGCTTGGAATGCACAACGAAGTTAATGTCTCCCACGATGTAAAAGAAAAAAGTTTGTCTCAAGCATTTTTACCCTGTCAACATTTCTGTTAGTCGAATGCAGTTGCTAGAAAACATCAGTGTTAACAATATTTGAGGTGGATTTGATCAAATAAACAGAGAGCTTTTGTTTATACGCAATTTGTTTCATGATGTGATTTAATTAAGCACTGAAAAAAACCTCAAATATGAAAATCAATTCAACAGAATTTATTTACTCCAAGCTGTTCAGATTTAAAAATTTTTGAGATTTGTCAGAAAATAAATGTGACAACAAAATAGTGTTCAATTTCCTCAAAAGCTGCGTTACTCACGGCAAAAAATTGAGAAATCACGATTTATGTGAGATGACTGTTAAAGGCACTAACGTGCGGAGGGGGTGGCCACTGTGCCATGGCCCTCCCCTCACACCCTAAAAATAAAAAATGTATCAACAGGTTTCGGCAGTGTATACTGTCAGTATTCGGCAGTAGTATATACCAAAATATTAATTTTAGGCGAATAACACTATTTTGTTTAGAAAAACGCCTCTCAAAGCACAAAATGACTATATTTTCTACAAATTTGGAGGGAGGCATGGCCCTTTTGGCCCTCCCCTGGCTACACCTATGCTTTGGCCCTCCTTTCGGAAATTTTCTGCGTATGCCACTGGTTAAAGGGCTGTAGTCCGCTGTAGAAATGTTTATCACCAATGCAAAAAGTCTGCTAAATGCTACGATTAACAACTCGTACAATTGCTCTTTTGAGACTTTGGTAACTGCGTTATTCGTATTCATACAGTATCTGCATCAGTGTATTGGCAAAGTTGAATATTTTAGGTTTCTCAAAGCTTAATCAGTAATTAGCAATCTTGAAATCAAACTCACCAACGTATGCACACCACAAAAGAAAGGTTATTCGTCGCTTTTGTTCATGTAAACGCTAAAAAAACAGAAATACTTATGGTGCTGAGCATGAGTCGTCGATATTAGATACAGAAACCACGTTTACTGGAATCGATGCTGAATGTGGTTCTAACAAATAGTAAAGACTACTAATTTACAGTTTATCAAGTTCTTTCACTTGCTGTTGTTCTACCTATAGTTTCGAAGACTATTTTGGCTTAGGTAAAAAATAGTTTGCCACGCCCAGCGTGCTTCTCAGTGTTCGAGAAAATCCAGCATTACATCTTCCTATGTAAAGAACGTCGGAATGCTGACACACTTGTCAGTATTCCGACCTTCCTTACATAGGAAGAAGCTGTCATACAGTTGTGTTTGCTGTTGCTTTGTATAATCCAGTGGCTCCCAACCGGGAGTCCACGGCAGGGACGTAACGAGGTTATATGGCGCCCGGGGCAAGAAGCAAGTTTGGCATTACCTTGTTGGAACTTGAGGTCTTACGGAAGCAAATGTACTGTAAGTGAAGAAAGTACTTGTGACATTGTTAGAACTTTTCGGCGCCTCCCGCAATGATTTGGCGCCCTCATAGTGTTTCGGTGCCAGGGAATTGGCCCTCCTTGCCCCTCCCTCATTACGCCCCTGGTCTATGGACACCCAGGGGTCCACACACAGTTGTTACTACCCTCGGTGGTGATCTACAGTAGTTGGCAAAAGACAACGAATCGAGCGCAACTCTAGAATACAGGCTACATCATTTGGCTCATGTGAACCACCACATGTTTATTCACTTTATCAAAGACGTGCAAGTTGCACTATCCCGCCCATAGCAACACTTTTTACATACAATTCCATTCGTTAAACATTCGACTGTTATGCAACAAGGTTGATTTGTTACGTGATACTGCCATGAATCATTCATGGTTTTTGGCGCGCAAAGCGGATGATAACCTTTTCTAAAAGAGACCATTTGTACGTAGCAGTATTAACTGTTTTTTGCAGGGTTTCAGTCTTGCCAAATCGTCAAAACGGTCCTTGACACCGAAAGGTTGGGAACCATTGGTATAACCGAATAGTACGGGATGTTGCATTGGCCCCAGTTCTGCACGAGTTTGGCGTGCCGTTTATTCACTTCCAGAAGGCTACTAGA
>JGI24158J21664_10011197_pt1 | contig 11936 bp, 6 predicted proteins | sample Ectturendosymbi3_FD_21664 | JGI IMG/M metagenome (IMG submission 21664) | reverse complement strand
CAGATTTGAATCTGATGCCGCCAATATCGCCAAAGTACTAGTAAAAGCATTGTTAAACTTAATTATAAAATTCAATATCCAAGAAAATCAGGTAGTAAAAAACAGTGCAAATCATATTTCCTCCGTTTTTTCTTTAAAAATTCATCGTCAAATTATCAAAAACGCTTTGCAATAGGCGGATACACCACCATGTTTTTTGTAGCCAATTGTTTGGTTTCTTTCTTTTAAGGCTGTGCCGAAGACAGCCCCGAAATCGCCAAATTCATCGGCAAGTATGTTGAAAACGTCATCGCATAAGCGGCATCGTTGGAAATGAGAGGAACATTGTTTTTTTGGATTCCTAGGAAACGTTGAGCCAAAATGATGTCGGAAGTACCGAAAATGATTGTGTTGTGAAATTTTCGCAACTAAATCCAAACTTAAGGCGAGTGTGGCGAAATCTTTTGCCTTAGATTTTTCAGGGAGGGCTGCAACCCGGCAACCCCTCAAGACGAGCCGCCCCTGGTGCCTACTTCGTAAGCGGAATACATACTTTGTTAGATCTTAGTGTCTGATTCTTTGCTGAGAAGGATCTCTTTCCATAGACAGTTTCAGATAGTTGTGTCAATAAATTCAACATTTACAGAACTAAACACATTCAGGTGCAAAGTATGAAAGAGCAAATCGAATTACGTGCCTCTTTGTTACAGGTTATACTTGAATTTAAGCAACATTAGGACCCCAATACAAAACAGTCTGGAAAATTCTCAGACTTAAATCACAAGCATGAGCACGCTTATTTGTGTGATGCATGCTTTGTTGTTTGCTTCGTTGCTGCACGCTTTCTTGTTGTTGATAACTGTCTGTGCAAACCAGTTATTATTCCACTTCAGTTATAAATAGTTTCCTAGAAGGCAGCACTTTCCTGTTTATAAAATAGTAGAGAACTGTTAAATAAACAGCTTGAGATATTATGCTGTATGATTAATTGCTGATAGATTTAAGTTTTTGAAGTACCACAAAGTTAAAATCAGAACAGTCGAATCTGCTTCGAAAGCATTTTACTACAGGAAGTCGATTTCGCGGCAAGTACGCATTTTCAATCTTGCAAAAGGTACGTAAAAACTTACAGGTGAAATAGTGAAAAATTACAGTAATACTGCTACATTTTCAAACACATTAAAAACGCGGATTTTTTTATTATAACATACACCATGAATGTTACACTGTCATTACCGAACTAAAATATCATTACCGAACTATAGGTAGATCGTGTCAACTAAAGGGAGGTCACAAGTTCGCAATTTGAAAACCAACTGGAATGAAACTTTTTTAACAGCGGACAATGCATGTATCAAAACTAATTTTTTGGTAATGAAACTAGATTTGTTATTGTTATGTATTTTGGCGCTGTACAACAATAGAGTTTGAGTGCCATGTCTTAACTGAGAGTTTTTCAATTAGTTCATTTGTGTCATGGACATATGCCAGGACATGTGCAGCTGCAGCATCACTGCATAATAAACTTTGCAAATTGAAATCGATGCGTAAGTTGCCGGTTGAGTTTGCTCCTTTGGTTGATGTATTTCGTTTTCGCTCTGTTTGACTTTGTAGAACAACAGGCAGCAACTCTGCCGTATTGCTCGATTTGCTGCAACTTACCTGTGTCGACACAGCTTAGCGTGGCCGCGGTTTTACGTTCTCAGTACCTTCTGTGGACGTTCTCTACAAATCAGTCGATTCTAGCGAATCCCCGTCCATTGTGAGGTGTTTGTCACACCTACGAACCCCAGCGGAAGTAATGCTGGGTATATTTGAGAATCGATAATAATCTATACTAAAAATTAAATGGAACTAAACCCTAAGACCCTAACTCCAGACACAAAAACACAAACTCTCCAAAAGTGGAAACAATAAATCAAAAGCTACTGCAACCTCTGTCTCTCAACTCTTTCGACGAAAACAAAGCAGCAACCTTCATTCGCCGACCTGGCGAAGCACACTGAACCGAACCTAAGTAAACTAGAATGACTGGTTGGCCCAGCGGCGTTCAACATATAGAGCGAGCAATCAGTAAACTGCTGTGCGCAAAAACACGTCACAAACGAGCGCAGAACAACACAAACGAATTCGACTATAACAACAATCCGGTTGCTTCGGGTGTCAAGCGAAATTTCTGACCTATTATTGTTTCAGTTGTTTTGCTTGTCCGAGTAACAGTTGGCGATTACTGTTTTGATGTGTTGTGTAAATTAAAACTTTTTGGTTAGATGCCAGATACATACAACAGGCTATAGCACGGGAATAACTATAACCACTGAAAAATATTGGACTTTTTCTAACCCTAGCCCGACACACTTATCTAAACATCAAACCCTAAGCCCTAATAATCAGTTTTCTCAGCGCTTTTGATACCGTATTTATTCGATTGTAAGCCGCGGCTTACAAATTGTTTTTCATCATTTCGTGTGGCGTGCATAATCAAGGGCGGCTTGTATATTTTGTTTCTTTACCTTATTGAAAGGTATAAATGACGCCCAGTCTTTACTTGGCAACATTTTGTCTACCAAACTCTTTTCGCATTCTATTCTCTTCAGTATCACGTGCACATCCGTCATAGGGGGTATTATGATGAACAGAAGGCAGTTGTAGTGGTGTAAGCATCATTATCAGGGTTGCTAATCAAACACGAAGCATGCTATACGCGAAAGTATCTCAGAGGCTTAAGTAACCTATGTTCAAGTGCGGGTTACAACCAAGGGCGGCCTGCATTAACTTTGAGCAGCATTTCGTGCGGCTTACATTCAAGGACGGCTAACAATCTCGCAAATACGGTATGTAGAATATTACTCTGTGGATGCGTACATGGCGTGAAGTCAGAAATTTCGCTTGACACGAGAATGGGGCAGCCTTACCACAAAACGCGCATTCTCGAACAAATGCAACATTGCGGAGGCCGGCGATTTCGCGTGGATGGACGAGGGTTACCTGCAGTGGCGATTATAGAATTTGAAAACTGGGGGGACACTGCGGGGCCAAGAAAAAAGCAGTGGGCCAATCATAAATGTCTATCTTGCATGGTGATTATTCGTTGTTTTGAAGATTAAGTTGCTATGATTTGCCCTATCAAGCCCAACATACAGTAGGCTTGTGAATATCGTTAAATATGAGCTATCGTTATTATTCACTAGAGACACCTAAACGCCACTGTAGATGCAATCACACACGTGTTACTGCTATGTCGAATATTCTGTGCTAACCATGCAACTTCCACAGCACTACACATGCAACACGAAGCACCATTTCCCGTACACAATTGTGCCGACCCCACGTGAACGAAAACAACTCCACGAAAGTGAATACAATTCACTCACATGGAAGCGAAATGGTTTCAAGTCCAACCACGAATTCCATCTTGACACAGAGACAAGTAGGCTGTTGATAACCAACTGGTTTCAAAATATTCTTGCTACAAAACACATAAAAAATAAGCCATCTGCCAACGGATTGGTTGTGACTTACTAATCCGTTTTTGTGGTAGCTTATAGACATTTTGTGATTGTGGTGTAACCATAGCAATGTTATGCAACTACTATTACGAGTGCATAGGGGAGTAAGCAGAAAATTTTTCATGGGGGTTTCATTCAGTGGCATACGGTGGTCCTTTGTTTTTGGTGTGCGCTGTTTGTGACGTCACAATTTGACGTCATATTCATGTTTCCAAACCAACGTTTTGGCGAAGTTTGTTGACACAATATGCATATACTTCTGCACACACTCTCCTTATTTTATGTGTCATTGCACTGAATTCAGTGCTCCAAGGGAGTAAAACACACTCATCACTACATCAGAGCAAATAACAACTGCAAAATCAGGCTGCGCTAATGTTTTGTCCAATACCAGCAGTGGAGCATGGTGTGCGCCTGGACTGATCGGCGCGCACCCCGGTTTGCAAGATCGAATCTTGCTGAACTACACAACTGAGAATGCGCATAAAGTGCGCAAGAAAACTTTCGTTTTTTTGTTATGTATAGAAGTCCAGCAAACGTTTAGTTTTCCTTTTTCCCTACTGAGACATTTTCAAATTCTGGAATGCTTCTGTGTCAACAACTGTTGTTTTGAGCTCGTGCAACAGTTCTATCACACTATAGATGTTGGTAATGTAGCCAATGTCGTCAGCGCATGCGTTGAGCCGCCATATCAGACAAAATAAGGACAATTGTTTTGGGTAAAGTGAACTATCGCAGAACACAAATCTTAAACGTGCGTAGTGGACGAAAGGTCTGTAAAAAGTGGTGAGATAGTTCCTGGATGCAGACGATAACCCAGATTCCCACCAAACCCTAATTATTACTTTTTGTCCCATTTACAATTTTCCTTGAAAGTTGCATGCAAATTCATTCCGTGGTATTTGCATTACGTCGACAAATTAACAAGCCAAAAGTATGCCAAACCAATTGATCTTCTTTGCGCAGGTAATAAACTTTTTGTAACATATCAAACTCAAGGGTGTACGCCTTTGTAGACTGTGCAGGGATCTGTGTGGGAATTATATTGCTCATTGTCTATTTGTCCGAATCTTTTTAGGTTTAGAGTTAGTGCGTGTTTCGCTTATGACAAGACAGTCATAAATCAACGCAGGTTTGAAAAATCAGCTTCTGACGATCAGTCAGAGGAAAATTCAATGTGAATATTAAAATGAACGACTTTGTTGGGAATATTCTGCAAAATATGCTGCTACATCTTACTATCAGGTACACGCCCTAAACGCCGATGCACACCTATCTGCGGCGCTTCATGCTTTGCTACTTTAGGTGCAGCTTGTGCCGAAGTCTCGCTGCTGTTAACTGCATACTACATTTGAATAGTCCTCACCCTATCCACGCTGCAGATGGTCGTTGCACTCCAGTCTGGAATTTTATATCATCATCACCTCAATGTGACTTAATCCTTCGATTGTCATGTCGATTGTCAAATTCATCAACGAAATCATCTAAATCTATTTTTCAGCTCGTGCCTTTCAACTGAAATTAGATCAGTGTCACCCAATCTTTCACTGGTCATGGAATTTCTGGGAAATGTTTTCACTAATTTCATTTTTGAAAAACTTCTCTCGCATGAAGCGCTGGTTACGGGCAGAGTTACAGCTACCAATACAATCAAACGCAGCTTTTTAAGTAGTTAAATAGAAAAAAAATTGTTCGAGCGATATAGGCAGCTTCGATCCCTTCCAAAGCAAATTCTTTACCAAAGGTATTTCAGGTTTTAAATCATTTTCACCAAATGAATATGATTTGTGAATTCTTTCAAGTGTTTTTCTGATAGAAATGTTTGACTTCCGGGGCAAAGAGCTGAAATATGCGAAAGAATTGCTTCTGAATCATTACAGAAAATCCGTTCAAAATTCTATGAGGTTGCAGGACACGAGTGGGTAGAGTTTAAAACTGTGGTCACGAACCACTTACGTAAGATAAGTTTCGAAGTCATATACACAAGGCAGCAGAACAAAATACTACAGCCAGGATTAATTTGGATATATTAACCCATTAATAAAAGGGTGCAGTAGGCATTAATGGGTTAACCCATTAACTGAAACCAATTTTTAATGCTTTCACAAACCTTTTGCTACTGGAGCAACAATTTGCTGAAAGTAATACAATCCAGTTCCATCTCACACTGAAATGCACGAAAGATCAATCATCCCATTTCTGTGACTGTTTCTTAGTTTCGAAATGAATTTTTCAACACCACGACCGCGGTCTGACTAAATTTCACGCAGGATCCGAGCAACCACTGGTGTGTGTCTTCACGCACAACTCTAGTTACCCGACCGTCAAAAACAACACAGCTCATCATGCATTTCGGAAATATTGAATGCAGGCTAAAGCGTTTCTAAATGATCGTTTAAAATATTGCTGGCCGAAAGTTATCTACTGTATATGTCAACGAAAGGAACTTGAACGGGAAATTAAGAAAAAATATGGAGGTGCCAACAAGGGGTCAAGCAAAAATCTGGAGGGGCATGGCCTACCCAGGCCCCTTTAGAATCGCCAATGGTTACCTGGGCCATGAGGAGATGTGGGCTGCCCAAGTTGGTTTGTTCTCGAGGAAAATCATGACGAGGGACTGGGATAAGGTTGCCAGACGTCCTTGAGCGCCAAGAACTTTTCTTGAATTTGCTGTCAAAACTGGTTATGTCCTTGATCCTTGAAAAACATTTGTTGTTCTTAGGGTGATTTCCGGCGTAATTGAAAGTTCTTGAACAGTTGTGAAATTGTTCGTTATTGAACTATATTGAACATTCAGGAAGCAAGATAACCAATGTAATTGAACAGAATAACGTGTAGACTTTTTCCATTTCAAACAGCTGTATAGTAAAAAGTACACTATTCAAGAACAATTGTGTCGTCATAGCAAGTTGTTGTTGTGAACTGTGAGATGTCCTGTAAAGATTTCTAAAAATATGCCAAAAATAACAGCAACCTTTCAAAAAAGGTGCTAAGCTGTGAGAAGAACTGCAAGTGCACAATATAGTCAGTTGACCACCATAGACTGTAGGCTGCAACATTTCAGCAGAAGACAGGCACATAGCATAGGCCTACGCCCATTGTATTACTGTTGTGCTGCATAGACTATGTACTTGGACAATGCAGGCTGCATGTAGTAATTACTTTGCCTTCTCAATAAATGTGGTTGATTACTCATTGTTATTCAACAATGTTTGTTTGAAAAAATGTGCTACACCACTATATCTAGAAAGTATTCAAATTAGGCATGAAGTAAAACATCAATATAATCACAAAATGTCCTTGAAAAAATTTCAAGTGATCTGGCAACCCTGGACAGGGACGTGGGTCCTTCTGCGGAACGACGCGTCAGGAACATTTCCAAATTCGACGTCATCGGTAGTTGCGTATCTCGGACGTAACTGGTCGACATGGCGTCTCTATACTGGACCTTTCGGTACCAAACGAATATTTACCGTGTATGTGACCTAGGCCGTTTTACCACGACGGCTGGAACTTTCGGGTCCTCGCAGTATAGCCCATAACAATTAGCATCACCAATACTTGCTGGCGACTGGGTTTATCACTTCTCTGACCAACCTGCCTTTGAAACGTTGGAGTGTTCAACACGATCTCGCCAGCTAAATGCATCAAGACGCAGTTTGGAAGCTCAGCTCTTGCTGTCTATCACTTAATATATTTAATCTTCCTTTCGTTTTTGCATGTCACACCACGACCGCTAGCAGTTACGATAATGCCAAAGCGCAGCGCATCAACCCAGCAATGGTTTCAGTGCTTTGAGTTCCTGCAGCACAGCACGCCGCGGTGTCAAATTCCACCCATGCAACAGTTGGCTGTCACCGCTAATTTGTCCAACCGTTGTTTCTTCGAGGAGACGCTTCGCTCTAACATTTGTTTGGCACCGAGTCACAATTTCAATTAATGCTTTTCAAAACATCAGTACTTCAATTCTTGAACAGATTATTTTAGAAAAAGTTCAATCGTCATTGATTTCAGTTTCCTTCTCTTGTTTTCATACTTCAACATTTCGTTGTTATCTTCTATGACTTGTTCCGCCCACCATTCCAGTCAGCGGCGGATCCAAACCAGCCGTTTGAGAAGGCAGTCATGGGGGTTGGGGAGAGGCGGCAAACAGGTTTTTTATTTGAATATCCCAGGTTCTCTGTGACAATCGTCACACAAAAGTGGTTTATTTTGAAGTCCAAGAAAGTGGCTATTTTTATTGGTTGAACTATACGCTCATTCAGGGAATTCAAACAGCGCCTTGTAATGAAATCACAAAGCGTTTGGAGCAGGTCTAAAGATGGGCCCCCATTTTTCACACAGTAACTAAGAACGCTGTTGATGTCCCAAACAATATCTTATATTTACAAAAAGTATATTACCTAAACAAAGGTTTCCTAACATTTTGTCTTATTCAATCTTTAACAAATTAAAAGGATTGATTTTTTACCAACAAATTTTTTATTGTGTTGAAGGCACGATTCTTCTGGAAAGGAAACGCAGGTAGGTTTCCCTGAGAAACGTTGCAAACTTACACTAAGACACATGAATTTTAGCGCTTACCAGAATCAATGTTAGGGTAATGTTTATACGAAACTTCTCAGTCTCTGTGATAGAACTTTAAAGAAAATGCTCTCACAAGCAAGTATGGATACTTGTAACAAGTGGTGGGAGAGGTTGTTGAAATTCTAAAAATAGGTTCGTACGAACCGGCATGTCACTGGGTGAAAGGGCTAAAAGGTTTGAGAGAAGGTGCACCCAGCAATGTTTAGATTTCCTCTTTCATTAATAATTGACAAACAATTACAACCACACAGTTACTCAGTGAGACCTTTGTACTTGTTTATTACGCACAGTATCTACAATACAGAGAACAGTGGTTGAAAAAAGACTCTTAAGCAGTGGCGCAGCGAGGATAAGTGCCTTCCCCGGTCGGCCATAAAAATGCCGCCCTTCCCACCCCTCAAGTTACTTACAGAATTTAAAATGAACGTAAATAAAGTTTCGTGCTTAGATATAAGGAACCGTAAAGCATATTGAATATCAATCACAATGAAACACTCACATACTGAATTATATTTTGTTTTTCATTGTTGAAAAGAAATAAAGTATTGCTTTTCTGCTGGTCGACACATTTCTCATCATTACTCGTCCTATTTTTTCTGCTTTCTTTGCATATGCATACATGGACCCGGCATACTTTGTCAAACTTTCGTCCCTGTTGGCTTGTAGTTTCCGGTAAGTCGCACTACATAGATCAAACAAAAAATTAAGTGAAGTGATGGATGCATACTTTCTTTACAGATGTAAGCATTTATATATGTAAATATTTCGTGTAGTAGCTATCCCCGTCTTTAACTCAAAAAATACATTTTTATGGAGGAAAGATTTTTATTTTTATCATAAGTTTAAAACAAATTTTTCTGAGCACAGCAAAATTTGGGGGGGATAAAAAATATTTAGGAATAACTGCTCCCGAATGCCCCACCGTGTCTGCGAGCCTGGGCAGAACCGTCGCCAGAAAGTCTTCCATTGGGGGCCTCATGTTTGTGCAGAGGTCTAGACATTCTGAAGATTTATTTTCAATTCACAACATGAACAGCATTTGCAGGTTGTGCAAAATAATTATACATATTTTCCCGCAAATACGCATAATAGGCTCGTAGTTTCCAACTAAAAATTTTTGAACGAGCTTAACAAAAGGAATTGGGTTGCAAACCATTGTCATTTAACCCCTCCCGTCCACCGTTAGAACATTTTTACCCAAGTTTGCAACGCCATAACTCGCCAGCCAATTTAGTTAGAGAGCTGTTCAAATCCTCTACGGAGGCGGCAAGTCTTCTAGTTTCGATTAAAAAAAATTATTTTATTTGGGTTGTCACAAGTTTGACCAACTTTGACTGGCCCTGAACGCCAATCCAATGAGCCAAAATTTTGGTTCAAACTTTTTTTGGAAGCTAGATAATCATTTGCGTCTACAGAGCTTTTGATTGACCTTCTAGCCATGTCTAGAACCAAAGTTATGGCCCAAAAACCCCGCTGTGCTCAAAAATCCAAAAACTGCACGAGTCTCCCACTGGCGGCTGGTGCGGCTCGCGATAACTCGCCGCGAGAACATGCTAGAGAGCTTTTCGAACCCTCGAAAGACTCGTGAAGTGTTCTAGTTTGCACTGAAAAAAAAAATTTGAGATTTGAGTTTGGGGTTTTCGGTGGGTGTCGTCAGAAAAAGGGCAGGTTTTGCTTTTTTCGTTATTCTTTTATGATGTCATTACCCGGACAATGAGCCAAAATAGTTGCTCAAGGTTTGGTTGTATTCTAGGCTGGAATATGAAGCTTTAGAGCCCTAGATCGACTTCCTGGTGTTTCTGGTGCCCAAGCTAGGGCCAGAAAACCCCAAATCATTGGGGAATGAGCTGAGTAATTTCAGGGGATTTCTCTACTTAATTTCTGCTTATTTTGCCTTAACTTTTGAACCAAAAATGCTAGAAAGTCCATCAAACCCTCTAAAGACTCGTATTGTAGCCTAGAATCCAAAAAAACTTTGAACCACAAAATTGGATTGTTCGACTCTCATGGGATGACGTCATCATCCAAATGTACACAAATATGCATAAACATCCTCTCATTATGTTAACATCAACTAAAAATCCGAGATCTCAAGCTAAAAATGTTTTTTGCAGTCTAAACTACAAGTCTTCACGAGTCTAGAGGGTTTGAACAGCTCTCTCGCTCATTCTGACAGCGAGTTATAGCCATCTATGGCTCGGGGTGCTTTTTTCCTTACTTTAGCATTTTATTTTTTTGCACTAATTTGTTTTTTTCACCAATTTTCGTTTTTGATCCATAATTTTGGTTCCAGATATGCTAGAAAGCCAATCAAGGGCTCTAAAGACTCGGATGATAGTCTAATTTCCAAAAAAAAACATGAGCGAAAAAATTGGCCATTGGATTGGCACCTAAGGCCGGGTAAAGTAGGCCAACCTCCCCCACTTGTGACGCCTCCCCAAGAGAAACCCAAACCCAAAACTGAAAATTTCTTTTTTCAGTCGAAACTAGATGTCTTGCCGAATCCGTAGATTGTTTGAACACCTCGCTAGCTCTAGCCACTGGCGAGTTATGGAATTACAAAGTTTGGTCAAAAAAGTGGCCGCTATGGTCGTAAAAGGTTGACGGCGATTATTTAGAGATGTCGTAATGAAATGCCAATGTAAAAAAATTTGCAGGAAATCAGTATCAATCCTATCGTTCAGTTATCAAAACATTACTGAAGAAGCAAACATGAGGCCGGTCAAAGCATGTGAGCAGCGATGAACGTTTTCGTTCATTAGCGCAAATTGATAAACTTTGCCATGAGCTTAAGTGAAACATGTCTATGGAAAGAAATCCTTTCTCAGCACAGAATCAGACACTAATATCTTACAGAGTATACATTTCGCCTACAAAGTTGGCATCATCAGCTCTTATTCAAATAGAATTTGAGTGAAATATGCTTATAAAGCGTGCACATTGGCCTTTTCACTGGCCGAAATACGCATGCATAAACCATGCTAATATCTGGACTGTTAATCTCCTGGTGCATGGCACATGTTTAGATTAATAACATTTTGTATCTCAAATCGCCTATTGTTACGGCAAGATTGTAATTGTGTCATGCTTCGTTGACCACGTCACTCCCCCCGCAGTGGCGAGCATTCCTAGTCTCAAGTCGCGTAATCACGGCGCGCCTGCGGCTCCTTCATGTTTAAAAGTCGTGGAATTGCTAGTGGTGCAGAAGTAATCGATTCTTGTGCTTAAAATTCAAAGCCAATCTCTGAACGTTCAGCGACCATCCCGCTCAGTCGTTAATTGAGGATTGCTGGCAGGAGCGTTTTCCAGATTCGCCTAGTTTCTGCTCCTATTCCTATAATATGTTTACCAAGGTTGCGGTTGATCATTCCCTTTTCGCCGCCGCTCCCTTGCGCATCCCGAATATTCCTCCTTGGTCGCTACAGAAACCCCTTGTAGACTTCGCTCTCTTCTGGTCGCATTTACACAATACATATGACCAGTGTGTTAACTCTTCTGGTCGCATTTACACAATACATATGACCAGTGTGTTAAAATCTACACAGATGGAACAAAAAACTCTTCTCGAACCGGCTGCGGTATATACATAGCGGATAAAAACCTAAAATATTCGATTGCAATAAACATGTTTTCCTCCATCACCTCCGAACTGTTCGCCATTCTCCACGCATTGCACCTTGTTTACTCATTAAAAATTGTCAAGGTCGTTATTGTCACAGAGAGCCTCAGCTCAAAAAATATAATTTCCCAAACAAAATCACACTCCTCTGTTCGACACTTACAGCCTCGGGCTACGAGTTCCGTTTCATTTGGGTTCCTGGCCACCAAAATATCCCAGGAAACGAAATGGCTGATAAACTG
>JGI24158J21664_10011195_pt1 | contig 11937 bp, 6 predicted proteins | sample Ectturendosymbi3_FD_21664 | JGI IMG/M metagenome (IMG submission 21664) | reverse complement strand
AATACTTTTCCATAATTTGTTTTATATTTAGGATAATATACACTGAGTTCTGAATAAATAAAACCCTTAAAATAGTTAAACGTTCTTTACAGTGTGGGAACCACTGTATTAGAGTAGCCGTAAGCAAGGCGTAAGCGCAGAACTAACAGGATGAAAGGTAGACATTTTGTTACAAAAATGATATATTCCAATTCTAATATAGCAGTCCAATTATGACGTGACAATTACCCTACTCCAGGGCTTCTCAAACTATGGGTCGTGACCGCATTTGGGGTTGCGAAACAAATTGGCTTGACAAACCAGATACAAATGTTTTTGTGAACTAATGGGACGTTTGCATGTATCACGGACATCTAGACTATCCGTCAAGGGGTCGCCTAGAAAAAATGTTTTTAAAATGGGTCGCAGAACAAAAAAGTTTGAGAAGTCCTGCCCTATTCTATCAGCAATGCAATAATTGGTTTCATCATCACATGTGCTTATTTATCAGCTATTGAAGCAGTTAGAGCGCTTTTAAGTCTCGTATGCTTGTCTGCATGCCTTAGTTTCAATATATATACAGTTCTTTTCCAAAGTTCCAAAAAGCTTCGTGGCACACCTGAGAATCTGTGGCGGCACACTCGTGTGCCGCGGCACACAGTTTGGGAATCACTGCTATAGACAGTAGACTGAGTTACACACTAGAGCTGCTGTTCAACCTTCGTGGGAATAAAGTAAAAACAGTGTGAAACCCAAACTTTAGTATTTAGTCAAGCCACATGAAGCAAAATAGCATATTTTTTATGTGAAGTGAAATAATAACAGCAGTGAAGGTGTGGACCATAATGAGCAATGTATAGTTCAAATGTGAAAGAGGCGCCTTATCTGAAGCAGACCAAACATAATTCAATTTCCAAAGTTAGAAAATGGGATGGCACATATTTGAGATATGGGTTCTTTTTGCTGGATGACCAAATTCTGAATTTAGCAGCTACATTTCAGAAATGCAAGAAAGCTGAGTCATTAAATTTCTTGCTTTTTAACTTCTGTAATAGCTGTTTATTTGTTGAAGTGTCTAATAACGAAATATTTGATTTTCTTACAAGTAATTCATGTTTTTTAAATTTTTCTAACGGGGGTTCCATGACAAACGTGAAAGTACATCAGGGTTCCATGATGACTAAAAGGTTGAAGATCTGAAGAGCACTAGGATATGAGAACACATTTCATAAAATTTAATTTGCTTCATACCAGGTAACTGTGACATTCAAAACACTACTACATTTTTTGCAGACATCTTTTCATTAATACTTTTATACAATCGAACATCACTGATATTATAAATAATTAAATGAGCTAACTATATATTCCGTGTTAATTTGGCTTGTCACTTTTTGTTGTTCCAGAAGCATCTACGACAAATATAAGCCTTGATACTGTTAACAAAGCAATCAAGACATTGAAGAATCAAATTGCTGACGAGACATTAGATTCTACTGAGTTTTATAGCACTTGCCCATCAGCCTCCACAAGAAACACTGGAAGTGATTATGTTCCTTATCATCCTCATGATTTTGCTGCAGATCTGTATGAACAACATAATCAAAAAAATGGTAACTTATGTGCTGTGTTTCACTGACACTTGTCATTGTTCCTAATTACAGTTCAATTCATAATCAGTGTTTCTAAGTTTTTTTTGGAGATGTGTATTGTGTAGGATATGTGTTCATGAGAACATTGGCATATTATATTAGAAAAGTTCCAATATGTCACTGGTTACAATCCTTCAAGAAGAAATTTATTTTCATCTTAGTTCAGTTTCACTTATTACCTACTACCAGGGTTCCCACGCAGTATTGAAAGTATTGAAAAAGTATGAATTTCAAAATTGGTTTTCAAGACCTTGAAAAAGTATTGAATTTTGCCAAAATGTACATTAGGTATTGAAAAAGTATGGAAATTCTATATGGAAAAGAAATCTCAAGTATCCGAGCGGAATTTCACCGAAGGCAAAGCACTTCATTATTTGTGCATTGTTGTGCAGTGTGCAAAATTGAGTTTCATGATTAAGAAATTCGAAAAATGAAGAGAAGTAATGGTATTGAACTTCTCAAATTTAGTATTGGAAAAGTATGGAAAATGATTTTTAAAATTACGTGGGAACCCCGTTTAATTATCAAAATGTGATCGACAGTTGTCAGGTTGGGAATAGTTTTCTCCGATCATGTACGTACTTCCAGACGGAAGTGCTTTGTTTTCGTCGGCCATTGTTATCTAAGCTAGAGAAGCCACCCCTGTGGCTGCCACTGCAGGTTTGTTTCAAACCTTTTTTTATTTCCTTCGCAGTTTGTACTATCTGATATTTTGTAGTGTGTTAATCCTCAATGTTCCAATAGTTTGTATGTTGGTTTATATTCTAAAGAAGGTCTACTTCAAATGATGAAGTGCAAAAGAAATGTATTTTCCTAGACCCCACAGAACGTTCGAAACAACCGCTCTGCACATACACTGTAGAATGAATATGCTCTAAGAAATTTCATTCAGAGGTAATGACTAAAAATCCTGGCCGGCAGGACCACGACCAAGCTTAGAAACAGGGTTCTCACGCGGTATTGAAAGTATTGAAATGTGAAATCAGTTTTTAAGACCTTAAAAGTATTGAATTTGGCCAAAATGTACCTAAGGTATTGAAAAAGAATGGAAATTCCGAATTAAGCCAAATTGTTTATTCAAATTTTGTTCTTTACTGCTGATGACAGTTCTGCTGATGCTGTTTTGCATTGTGTTCCATGAATGCAATTTTGGGAATTGATGGTATTAAAGTTTTTTGATTTAGTGTTGAAAAGGCATTGAAAAAGTATGGAAAATGATTTTTGAAAATGTGTAGGAACCCTGTTAGAAAGTAAAAAGAGGAACAGCTCCCAATATGATGAGTTCAGGTCAACGTAATCTCTACTGTATTGGAAGCAATTCAAAAAATATACCTTTGGTTTTGTAACACATTAGGAATCATGCGGACATCGTAACATTTGTTCTGCTTCACCATGTTAAAAGTAGCTGCACCTGTCTCCATCGTTTGTGATGGTGTGAAAGCTGCACCGGTCGAATTCGAAACAGTGTTTTTTGTTAATCACTCCAAATAACAGGATATACTCATTCCACAAAATTTAAAATTACGATGCAATGTTTGTGGAAAGCCTCTTGTTTTTTTTGTTGCAGCTTCACTTTCCACCCAGGTAGTTTTGTGTAGGTATGTGCAGTTGGTTGAATGGTAAAGTAATGGCAAAAAGTTCATAGAACCCGATAACTCATTTTTCAAGATAGATACTAATAGATATCAAAGCTTGCGAATGTTCCACCTGCATAAAAGTGATCATGTCATGTAATAATAATTTAAGTTTAGCTGATCCAGTTCCATTTTTGATTTTGTTGAAGTTTTAATTCGGGACCGCATTTTCTGCGCTTAATGGCTTGACACTCACGAATAATGCAAGAACAACGACGGTTAGTTGATCGGGTGTTTATTTTGCATTGTACACTGGCGGCTGAAGGTTCAATAAATACATGTTGACAGTGGTTGTCTTTGCAGACAGTCCTGAAGCTTACAAAGAAACATTTTCGCGCGTCTTTGGTGCACTTGCTTCGGTCCTTTGCCAGTGTTGTTTTAATCTTGTGAACCCCTCTTTAACAGCGCTTGCATCTTTGCTGGAGCCATCACGTTGTACTTACATGTAGGCCGTAGGGTACTTCCATGACGAATATCCGCTCAATACAACTGATCCGAAATGCCGCGTTGATTTCACGTGGAACCTGCCCCGGTGGACATGTAGGCCGTAGGGTACTTCCATGACGAATATCCACTCAATACAACTGATCCGAAATGCCGCGTTGATTTCACGTAGAACCTGCCCCGGTGGAAGAGCAATGAACTTTTTAGTTGGTTGAATAGCTTCTTCACTGGGGATAGTAGATTTCACTCAAGAGTGAGCAGGAAAGGACTAGCGAATGTTACAGTGAATGTGACTTACAGGCATAAACCGTGGACCAGTCTCTGTTCAGGCAGCCTTCGAAGGGGATAATTGGCCTGATTATCCTGGATTTTAAAATATCGCAACAGCTCCACGACACTTGATACCTGGTCCGGTTTGCTTCAAACCTCTTCATTTGAAATCTACCGTATTTTCGGGACCATAAGGCGCACCGGATTATTAGGCGCAATATCAAAAATTTAATGCCAGTTGTTCTTTTTTCATACATAAGGCGCACCGGATTATAAGGTGCAATAAATGAAGCAAAACTGAGATAAGTCAAACTGTGTTCAACTCTTCCCCAATAAATCCCGAGTGCCTGAGTCGCCGCTGGAGTTTAATCCGTCACATATGTCTAATCCGCTAGACACGAATAGAATAAAATAAAGGTTGTGCGCATGTTTGATTCGGTGTGCGCCAATGTAGTCAGGAGCCCCGCAGAGTAATACGATCTGTGGTATGTGCTAGCTACTTTCTGATGCAGTTCATTGCAATTGTTGTTGGTTTATTGCTAAACGCGGTGGTATGTTTACATAAAAACATAACTAACAATTAAATAAATAGTACCCTTTACCACATAAAATTGGTTCTTAACTTCTAAATGAGAAAGCACAACCAGATTCATACATTAGTCGCACCGTATTATAAGGCGCACTGCCGATTTTTGGGCAAATTAAAGGATTTTAAGTGCGCCTCATGGTCTGAAAAGTACGGTACGTCTCAGTCCATTTTGGTTGAAACGAGTGGAATTCAGGGTTATTGACTGTAAGACACTTAATTTTAGTCCAGCTCATTTGATAGCGCTTTGTTTTCACATTCACGAATATTCACGTTTTCTTTTAAAGCAAGGTTAAAACCAACTAAGTGAAGCAGATTGAAATTGCCATATAGCTGTAGTAGTTGATCAGATTCAAGTGCAGCTGGTTGATTTGTGCAAGGTTAAAAAATGTCAATAGTTGCGTGAGAGTTGGTTATGATAGTTAGTTCAGACATATGGGCCAACTCTTCTACTTATGAGGATTTTGGACCTTACTTGTACTGCAAAACTTAGCATAAGTTAGGTAAGTTATATTATGTAAAGTTATGTTACATGATTAATTGTAAAGCAGTTAAATATTGCTAGCATGTAATTCTGCGTGTGCTAAATGTGATAGGTAACGGAAGTAAAATAAACAAATGGCATTGTGTTGGTCGTGTATTATTTTGTTTTCTAATTGTATTATGATGCAGTTGGTGGCCATTTAACTAAATTTAACTCTATTGTGGTTAATCAGTTCAAAAAGTGATTTAACTTTAGATATTCACTGGTGATGAGTAGAGGCTTTTTTTGTAAAGAATGAGTACATTGTTAAAATGGAAGCCTTCCGCGCGAATTAATCATGCAGGCCAGTGATCAGCAAACTTTGGTAATGATGGTCCATACCACCCTTTCAGTCGTAGTTAGAAGCCCATTCTTATTTATGAAGGCCTAATTTCAAACTTACGCTGTATTTGGTTACCTGTGACATAACAATATTATGCTGATGTCATAAAAACTGCATAATAAGAAATNCAATGCTTTGTACGTCAAAAAACAATCAAGGTTTCATAGTTCTTNCAGTACTNTAGATGTTTTAGCCCAAGCAACTCGCGCAGGACTGTTGCTTTTACATACAAAGCGGATCATGAAATAAGTGGTGCGCGGCCCAATAAAAATGCTGAACAGCTCACAATTGGGCCGAGGCCCACAGTTTGCCGAGTGCCGATCACTAATGTAGGCCAGTAACATCCGTTGATTTTGCACTTCAACAATAAGAAATGAGGTGTAAGTTTCCATAACGTATGCTTTTCTTCAGGAATGTAGTTGCAAGTTACGATTTAAGAATACAGCCATTTGTAGCTGCTAAGCATTCCAGTGTCATCTTTTTAAATCCTAATGGGTTGATTATGAATCATTGTTTTGACAATGATATATTTTGCCATGTATATGTTTTGGTGTTGAACAACAACAAGTAAATATAGTCATTTTAGTCCAGTCCATTTGGTGTGACATTCTTAAAATTACTAAGAAGCTGAATATTACACAGGTAGGGTCCGAAAAACAGGTTTGTGAGTAAACTTTTCATTTTGTGAAATTGGTTTCATGATCAAATAGCTCAAGTAAAATAATGTACGTGCTATAGTGATTGAGGCTATATGTAGAATGTGTTCTCTGTTGGCATTGTCATATTTGCATTGAAAAACAAGCAATGTTCATTCAATCAACTCTCTTTTTCTACTCGAGGTAGATTTATATTTTGTATTGTTAATAACTTATTACGACTAGTTCCAGCAAATGGCGCCCAACAAGGCTCACGAATTCGCGCCACGCCATAAAACTGGTGAAAATTCTCACGAATTTTTTTATCAGAGTGAGCAAATGCACATAAATTTTGCGTAAGCGAGCCATCCGTGGTCCGGGTTGATGATATGAAATTTAGTCACGGGCTGAGTGTAGTAGGCAGTCAGGTCACAAATGTTTGACAGTGCCATTTCTTCAAGCAAGTTTCTGCTGCCTTAAACTTACATCGCCGGCATTAATAAGTATCCAAGCACCTGCATGCCTCCCAGGCCCGTAGCCAGGTTTTAAAGTTTGGAGGGGCAAAATACATTTTTAGGGGGCACGATATTTGTTTTTATCATATTTTGAAAACAAAATTTTCTGGGAAGAAGAAAATTTGAGGGGCACAAAAGAAATTTCGGGGGCACTGCCCCGAATGTCCTTCTGTGGCTACGGGCCTGATGCCTCCTCAGACTTGCATCTGATAAATTGCAGTGAGGTGTTTGTTGGGATAGTTACGTTTAGCGTGAATCAGAGATGGACTGGACTTGGATCGGACTGCATCCGGACTATAGCAAATTTTGTTGAATTTGGATTTGATCGGGACTGTAAATCTCTTCAAAGTTTAGGAACCGGATCGGATTTCGACTGAGTTAATGGAAAAGAAATGCGGCATTTTTGTTGTGAAAAGGCCGCATTTTTTAAATATTTTGGACTTCATTTGGACTCGGACTTTACATTTGAACATTTTTTTGGATTGTGGTTGGACTTGGACAGAGTTCGAAAAAAATCAGGGCTAGATCTGGATCGCAAAATTTGACAGTCCGCTCTATGTCTGGCGTGAATGGTGCTGAAATTTCAGCAGTAGTTGTGTGTCTTCAGCTGTTAGCAGAAAACATGTGCTGTACTTGTGGCTTGTGTTGGTGAAGCCAGATTCATTGTATGGTTTCTACTCAGTTGAAACTCCACAACAATGGGAGCTTGGTATTAAAATAATTTTCGTATGTTGCTGAACGTAACGTAGTGTATCAACTACATACCATTGGTAACATTGCACAATCAAAGCTGTCACACAGACAATCCTGGAAACAAAAACGTGAATGGCGTATCAGTGATAACATCAGTGTGCATAAAACGCAAGCTGGCAAGATGCTTTCCAGCTTTTATTTTCCTTTTGTGTTTTACCTGACGTTGAATGCCCAAGTGAGTTAAAAATGGCACCACGAAGCATAGGCCTGCAGCAATCAGCGCTATTAAGCCTGCGGGCCCGGTCGCGAATTTCCAAAATGCAGACAAGCTCAGAGCTACCTCTGTTTTACGTGATCCCCGATTCGAAGTGCTAGAAACATGCTAAGAAATTCGGCTAATCAACGGCATAGTGATTAGGAGAAAGTGATAGAAAAAGTAGTGTAGTTTGAAACAAATTCATTATCAAGTTATTGCATTTATCTCGTGAATAAGGTATTGAAAACACTCCTTGATATGTAAAACTGCTTACTCCGTTTTCCACACCACTTGTTGTTTACATGCAGCTTAAGTTTGTTGTGCTGTTTACGTTGGACTTATGCAAATTGTACACTACCAAGTAGTAAACCAGGCAATTGGCATAAAGATTAAACGAAGTCTATGACTGATTTTGTGAGAAAGTTGCATCTTGTTTCATTTAAAGTCAAGCTTAGTGACCCGAATGCTCCAATGGGTACCTCAATATTGTCTGCAAAGCAAGTTTGAGAAGGTGGGCTAAAGGTCCGCTAAAAATCTTAAGTTGGGTGTACGATGTGTTGGAGAGAACCAACACGCCATTTCATTTACTCTACTCTCTTTGGTGAAGCCTTTTTGAATCATGTTTGCATTACAGAAATTGTGTTTAACTGCCAATACTGTCTATTTGGAGTTGCTTAAGGAGAAATATACAGCCTAATAAAACTTGTAGCATCGATTAAACTTGTATTTTTCACTGTAAAAACAACCGAACGTAGTAAGCACAGTATTAACAAAATATCGACATGTCACAAAATATTGGCACGTGACCTCAGCTTACAGAACATTGCGAAAATACGCGTAACTCTTCACAAACAAATCGGTACATGGCATCAGCTTACAAACATTGCAAAAATACCCGATTCCGTTGCGAAGCTTCAGCAAACCAACGCTACACCTTCCACCAGAGCAGCAGTTAACTCTCGTTGACCTATCACGTTAGTGATTTGTTAGTTTTATTTTACTTCGCCTTAACCCATTAGGCCAAAGGAAGCTTCCGATAGTGATTTCACTATCGAGGATGTTATGCTTTGGCCCGGTATGCGCTTCTCCTTGCGCTCTCAATGTAAGCACTGCTCTGCAGGGCGCTTACAAAACTCCCTTCCCTACGGAAGTCGTTCGAGCCATTCGTGCTCAACGAGACGAAGCCTACGCATCGAAGATCGTATGCTACCTGCACGTCATGGCTTCGAACCCACATCCTCCACCATTTTTACTTCACTTCGCGTTAACCCATTAGGCCAAAGGAGGCTTCCGATAGTGATTTCACTATCGAGGATGTTATGCTTTGGCCGGGTATGCGCTTCTCCTTGCGCTCTCAATGTAAGCACTGCTCTGCAGGGCGCTTACATTAGTGGCCACAGAACTCTGACGAACGCTGTTTCGCTGTGGTTCTCCAATATCGCAAGCAATACCGCTGACTCATGCGAACGAATGCGTCATGCATGAGCATCATATGCTGCCTTCACTCGGTATCGGCCTGCCTGGAACCACTACGCCGACGGAAGGTCAGCGACCTTTGTCACGTCACTGAACGGACCAATCGGATCACGTAAAACAAGAGATAGCTCTGAGCTTGTCTACATTTTGGAAATTTGCGCCCGGGTCACTACACCTGACAAGTTATGACTACTCTCAATAAGAGTTATGATAAATTAATCAAGGGATCAGGTCTTTTGCAGTCAGTTCAGCAAGCTTGGAACTTTGGTAATGAAAAGCAGCGTTTGTCGATCGTTTTTTAAATCTCAACCGAACACGTGCGCGGCAGACTGATTTTCAGTAGTTCAAGACCTAGACTCAACTGCTGGTAGCCAGGGTACAGTTTTAGCCTGAGAGACCAGAGAGCCCAAGACAAGCTTAAAAATGCAGCACTTCCGATGCAGAGGAAAACCCGTGAGCCTTGCTGGGTTGTATAACGAAGAACTACGCACTAACACAGATTTAGTTAATATGGCGTTTGACATACCAAAAGTCTGTTTTAAATATTTCAGGAAAATTAAGTTAATGACTTGTAGGACATTGAGTCACGGAACAATCTAGCGTTGCGGTATTCTGATAAAGCTAGAGTCGCAAATCGTTCTGGAGCTGCCCTAATAGCAATATTGTTCACCGATGAGTTAGAACCGCCTGAATTGTTGGTTTCTCAAAGTTTATTACCGGCAATCTCCTTTTCATTTTGATGGCAGGGTCGTTTTTAGATCGGAAGTTGTACTCTGGGATAGCCTTGTGCGTGAAAAAATGTCATAGTAGACATTCATGATGGAGGAATTACTAAATTTAGTCTTTTGGAAGAGAGGTTTTTGTTAAACACATACAAATTTTTAGGTAGTTCAATCTGTTCTGAACCTTAGGTCGAGAGGTGTATAACAAGGGAATACAATGATAAAATCCAAGGAAGTGGAACTGACATTTGCAGGTTTAAGGTTAGCGAAACGTTTTTGAGAACCTTGTGGATAAGGACTGACTTCTCACAATTCAGTATCCTTGTTACCAGAGGTTTTGAATCATTAGCTGTTCTTGACTCAATAATTACTTCATGTAACACGGCCAATTTCTGTTCAGCAGGATGTATTAGAAACTAAACCTCTGATGACGTTTTATGTGAATTTACAAGTTCCAACATGCACTTGCTGGCAGTTAAAGGAGCTAATGAAAAATATCTGATTTTATTCAGAGGGGAATACCTCTAGTAGATGGTATACAAGCGAGTGTAAAATTTATATGTGTGCCTTTCCCAAGGTGCTCAATGTACGTATTAAACAAGAACAATTTTTCTAGCACACCAGTCTGCTTTTTTTAATCGAAGGTGTATGCGTATTATGAATCTGTCAGGCAGCGCGTGCTCCTGCATGATCCACGCACTCACTGAAGTATTGTGATTAACTCTAGACACGTAGCAGAATTACTTATTAAGAAACCCATCAATCGGGTTTGCGCTCAAACCATATCAGTGCACAATATGTCATGCGTAATTGATTTATAGGTAACAGCCAAAATTATCACGAAGGTTAAACATATTGCTTTAAAGAGACTAACATTTAAAGCAGGGGTGGGGAACCTGCGGCCCGCGTGAAAATTTGATGCGGCCTTCGTCAGAATTTTTGTTACCAAATTAGAGTACAACATCGCGTCAAAAGGAAGCTCCATGATAAGCAGATACTTGGATAGTAAGTCAAAGGAAATCACTTTCCCTCATAGTTAGATAAAAGTAGAATTTTAAGATAAAATTATTTGATTTTGCGGCCCGTCAGCGCTAATGCACAATTCATGCGGCCCGTGACAGTAAATAAGTTCCCCACACTTGATTTAAAGGAAGGCATGGACATTTTAACCAATGACGTTTGCGAACGTTTTCAGGTGATTTATTCCAACTAACCCTTTTCGCCAGTAGTACGATAGACATATGAGTGCCGTTGTAGTCATTTGCCATCATTCGCGACACTTCGTTGTTTAAAATCAGCTAATCCATTATAAGTCTATGCATTAGATGTAAAAGACATTTTCGTAGACATTTCGGTAACTCGTGCTACCATCATGAGTACATAGCAAATGCGCTAATTGCTAGGGGTTTGCAGGTGGGTAGATAGTCATCATCTGAAGATCAGGGTGAGTCAGCTGCCCCAACTTAAATTTGGAACAGGTATTGTAACATGACGAAGAGAACACTTGTGGAAATTTCCAACAAAATCTGTCGAAGTATGTGTTAAGGATTCTAAGCTTGTCTGCGAACTGAACAGATAGGAACTTGTATTGTTACGTCATGCATTTGCAGTGTAAGCACATTGCGCAACTTTCATTCGACAAGGACAGTAAAGTTTTACGCTTACGCTGGCAGGTAAAATGATAATTTTCATTTTTATATCTATTTTGTTTTAGCAAATCTGTTCAAGGATATGAGACAAGAGAAAGTAGGCAGTTGTGTATGTTAGATGACTTTAGGGATTTTATCTGCTCTAGAGCATCTCGCCTCACTGCTGTAAAAACAAAAACTTGGAACAGATGGTCGAATCTGGAGCCAGATTTAAAATGTGCAATCTCAAACATAAAACCTGGCATTGCGTCGATCGTTTCCAAACAACAAGCGCAAAAGTCAAATTGAATTGGATGTATAAATTTGTCTTTATCATGCCATTTTACATTAACGTTCTGTTTGTTGAACACACTATTTCCTTTGTGAGCGTCAGAACTAGTGCAAATGGTCCAGTTCAATTTAGATTGTGGGGAATGAAGATTCAGTCTCAACGGAAGTGGGTACTTAGTAATAAGGACGACTTCGGGATTTCGGAATTATGAATATAAGCGTGGTAGTTCACTAAAATCAAGTGTTTTAATCTCAATTCAGTTCAGTTTATTTTTGTATCCTTACCCAAG
>JGI24158J21664_10011194_pt1 | contig 11937 bp, 5 predicted proteins | sample Ectturendosymbi3_FD_21664 | JGI IMG/M metagenome (IMG submission 21664) | reverse complement strand
CTCAAAAATCCTGAATAATAAAATATATTTCAGTACAGTGAAAAATTCCAGGGCAACTCTGTTTTTCAGGGCAAGCGCAAGTTACTCAAAAATCCTGAATACCAAAAAATACAAACTGTAAACTCGGCTGGAAAATTACAAACTGTAAGCTCGGCAAACTGTAAACTCGGCTGGAGTAAACTCGGCTGGAATTTGTACTGTCGACATCGACTTGTTCCGTTATTATTTTATAGTACAGTGACGATAGGCTCTGGCAGTACGTAAGGCAAAGCTAAATAACTCTCAATCAAGAAAAGAATTGTACATGAAACCTTTAGGAATGCAAGTGTGACGCGACCACCCTAGCTCCGCTAACACGACCAATTGAGTGCCGTCCAGTGGGTGGTCGTGTTAGCGTAGTTCCACTATATATATATATCCAAATGACATTTTTGAGGTAGATAAAATTTTCTTTAAAAATTATTTTCGGAAAATCAGTTTTCAATACCAGATTCCCGACCAAAATAACACTAACCTAACCTTAAAACTAACATAACCAAAATTTAACATAACCCTACCTGCCACAATAGTCCAGTTTGATATGGGAAAAATAATACTTGTACTCATTGCAATTAAGTATTTCATTTTTGTATTCACAATCAAGGACAAATCAGTAACACTATTAGTAAGAACAAGAGCATGCACTCATTTATCAATAACCGTTGTGAAACTCACTTTCACTTGTTACGTATGGTTTCACGTTCATTCATAAGACATAACACGAGTGCATTGTTTTTATTTGTCTACTGAACTTAAATTATAAAATGGCACTCAACAAACTTCTTAACTAAAAACACATCTCACGACTTACAAAAGCCGAAAATCGAATGAGTCATTGTGTTTAGCGTGAGCAAGCCTAGAGTTATTTGAAAGAAATGTAAACACAACTAAGACATGCTTGATACGGTTTAATTCTTGTTTTCAGTTAACGTTTCAAGTAACTCGATATCTTCCGACTTTTCTCTTTGTTATTGCGTTTATTTAGTTTTAAGTCAGTTATCAAGAATTGTACCAAATAATGGCGATTCACGTAAAAGTAGGATGTACCAAAATGTCCAACCTTGCATCTTGGAAGCAAACAGTACCAGAATTGGTATTAAACTACCAGTTGAGATTGTGTGTTGTGCAAGGTCTTTGCTCCCACCACCAACGCGCTAGACTTCAAACATGCATCGCAGTAACAAAGAACACACAAATACATCAAAGTACAATCGTCTGGCGAGTTATAGGATTGCAAAGCTCTGCAAGATTTGGGGCTTTTGCGGGACTGAAAGGGTTAAAACGTTCACGATGTTCCAGGAGAGGTTGTGCACTCTAAGTATTCGGTGCATTAAAAGTAACAAACTTAGGCTAACAAATTGCAATGAATTCCTAGACAATTGTGGTGTGAAGAAGGCCAGGACAAAACCTTTGTTACTGTGCTATGTTCAGCCTTACTTGATTCGATGACTAGCTTTTTATTTCTACAGTAAACACGTGATTCAATAATGACAGCATAAGGAAAGTTTTAAATCAATCCCGTCGCCACGGGAAATATTGGTGGTCTCAGCCACCCCAAATTGAAATACGAAACACTATACTGTAAATCAGTGAAGTTGAGATTTATCAAATTTTCCGAATGTTAGGTCCACTGCGCAAATGTAAAGGCCCTATTGAAGACTTTCTGGCGACGGTTCTGGTTTGAACGTCACGTCCTTTCGCACGACAGTTGCGTTCTATTCTTAGCAGTCTGAAAAGGTTACAAACACACGAATCGTGAACTTAGTAGTTGCAACCATTTGGGTGCATTTTACTTGACGTGTTTTGCTCGTGCGTGTGGTGAGATTTTTACAGCCGTGGTACGCGACTCGCAATATGGCCTTCATCACGTTGTGCTTTGACGTCTTCATGCCGCCACATACAGTTGTGCAGTGTGTTTGGTTTCTTTTGAGCACAGATAAGAAAAAACAGATGAAAAACATATAAAAAACGTAGGCCATGTGTTTTGTCAAATATTTTAACTGTGGCGTTTTCGGTTGGTTTCCTGTGGAAATTAATAGTCCTGTTCCTGCTAGTTAAATACCATTTCAACAATTCCGTGTCATTGGACGCTTTTGCGTTGAAGGCAGCAACAAGCCTAGTGATCGTGGGACGCTCTAGTAATGATATATCATTTTTTATTGACCGTACTTTTAGAGCGGCAAAATCGTCATTTTCGGGTTTTCGCAAATTGATCAATCCTTTTCCATTTTTTCCTCCTAACATGAGACAGGGGGCCTCACAAGTGGATTAACCCAGGGCCTCGCATCAGCTAAATCCGGCCCTGCACGTGCCATGGGCGCCACTTCGACGGGGGGCGCAAAAACTGCTTGGAAAAAATTAAAATCCATATTTACAGTTTCTTGAACCTTTATTTTGCTCTCCATGCATTCATGAACTGCAAAGTTGCATCAGCACCGCGCCCTTACCTAAAGCATTAAGTCGGGCGTCTGTTCAACGGCACATATATGTAACATGCAACAAACTGTATGGCAAAATTTGTTCAGTGTAAACCAGGGGGTTCCAACCTTTCTCTGACCACGCACCCAATGAACATTTCGACAGTTGAGCATGTACCCCTAAAATTATAGATATATTTAACAATAAGCATACATTGATTTTTGAAAATAATATTCACTGATATATGTATAAATATAATATATTTTTCACTTCTATTGCTAACCTTAAATGTACCCCTGCAGATAGGCAAATGTACCCCTAGGAGTACATGTACCCTAGGTTGGGAACCCTTGATCTAAACATTGTAGTTAAAAGCAAAAACAAAAGCTTTTCTGTAGGTTTACTTGTTTGGCATGGATTCTACTAATATAAAGTAGGTGCACTGCAGTATACTCGAGCCCCTCAGTATACACTTAATAAAACACATAAATGAAATGCCTACTTTTGCGAAGACTTTCAAGTGAATCAGTTACTCACAAACACCCACAAACTCAAACACGAAGTTAATCGAAACAGTTTGATGATTTTACATATACAGTATGTTTTCTATGACACAAACTTTTATTTATACACTCAATAACAAGGAAGTATAACTTCAGTAATATTGCTATATAACATGTCAAAGCTCCTTTGTCCAATTTTTTTTAGATTTTGCCCAATCTTTGACAAATGAAGTTTTGGCGGTGTGCTTGCACCCCCGGCTCCTACACCACTGCTGTTTATAGCTGCCAACACTGCGGGCTTGCTTACCGAAAAACTTAGCGTGCGCACTTTCATTTTTGCGGACCCCAGCACCTACCGGGCCCGGTTACGCTGTACCCAGTCCCGTCGCCACGGAGATCTTTGGTGGGCTTAGCCCCCCAAAATAAAGCTCCAAGCCCCCCCAAACTGAAACGTGGAACGCTATAAATAAGTGGAGTTTTGGTTAATTTCATAATGTCAAGCCCCCCCCGCACAAACGCAAAGACCCCTGCAGAACTGCAAGGCCTCCCTATTGAAAACTTTCTGGCGACGGTTCTGGCTATACCTCTTGTACCCTCTCGCAGGCCCTGTCTTAGCTTAAAGGTTTACTTCGTACCTGGCGTTTAACAAGACACCTGGTTGATAACAGCTGGAACCAACAAGTGGACTCTTCACAATAGTTTTAGCCCGAAGCAGTGTTGTGCATATTCGACCCCAGTGTCCTGGACTCTAAAGTTGTATCAAGGTCAGGGAAACAAACCTGCCAATAGCGAAATAAGTTTCCCAGTTGGGGAATCCTCGCATTCACGTAAGCGGTGCGTTCCAGAGCAACCAGCAACACTGCTCGTTTCCGACTGAGAGAGAGAAACACTTTCCAGTTCTTCTCGGGCATCAGCATCCAGCAAAGACTGGGATCGCGACTGCAAAACCAACGCAGACTTTCACGGTCGGTGTTATTTCACGCGTACTTACTGTTTCAACTGAATTGGTAGTTGCTGTCAGTAACAACGTTCAAGTTTATAAAAAATAAATGCATATTTTTCAGTGCGAGAATTCTTCCAACGCAGAAAGATGTAACAAGCACTCGACATCACTGATTTTGGCCCATCCCGTCACGTTTTTTGACAATGAGACGCAGGGTTGGTAGACACTTGATCAGCGCAATTGACAGACGAACTCTCATAAACGACCAAAGCTTCGTGCTTAAAGACCAAACATGGTTTTCACGAAATAAGCTGCGGATTGCAGGTTCGATCGATTGATCACATAACATTGTTCATTATGCGCTCTTAGCTATTTCTATTCCCAAAGTATGCTTGTGAGAGCGCACATGGACACATTTTTTGTGTTTAAATTCTGGAAGTAGTACCACATGCAAATTAGGCTAAATTTCAGCCAAATCTTCAAAATACTAAAAAATGGCCAAACAAAATATTTGCAGTCAAACCACTTCTGAAACGGCGAAATTCTCATCATTTAGCCACAAAAAGGTCACGTTCCCAGCAGTGGCGTACGCAGAAATTTTTCGTGGGGGTTTCGTTCAGGAGGGGCGTATGGTGGTCATTTGTATTTGGTGTGCGCTGTTTGTGACATCACAGTTTGGCGTCATTGTCATATTTCCAAACCAACGTTTCTGCGGATTTTGTTGACATAGTATGCATAATTTTCTACATCCACTCCCTTATTTTATGTGTCACTGCACTGAATATAAACTATTAGCGTTCCAAGTTAGGGTATCGGAGGAAAATAAACTCAACGCTACGACACAGGAGTACATAATTGCAAAAATATCAGGCTGCGCGTTAAGACAGGGGAGTAAAACACACTCATCACTGCTTCAGCGCAATTTACAACTTCAAAATCAGGCTGCGCTAATGTCTTGTCGAATATGAGCAGTCAAGCATAGGTGTGCGGCTGGACTGATTAGCGCACACCCCGGTTTGAAAGGTAGAATCTTGCTAAACTACATAAGAATTGAGAATGCGCATAAAGTACGCAAGAAAACTTTCGATTTTTTGTTATTTATAGAAGTCCAGCAAAGTTTTAGTTTTCCTTTTTCCCTGCTGAGGCATTATCAAATGCCTGAATGCTTCTATGTTATCAACTGCTGTTTTTGAGCTCGTGCAACAGTTCATGCTACAGAAATTGGTAATGAAACCAGTGGGGTCAGCGCTTGCACTGATCAGCAGGGGCGGATCCAGTCCGTAAGTTTAGGAGGGGCGATTTCAGTAATATTTGGCAGCCAAGCTTCAGTTGGCAGTCAAGTGTCTTTCCGAATTGTACAAAATCATGTTGAAAAAAGTTACTTTTGTAGGTTTTAGGGGGGGCGATCGCCCCAATCGCCCCCCCCCCTGGATCCGCCACTGCTGATCAGCATTAGCAGACAAAATAAATGCAATTATTTCGGATAAAGTGAACTATCGCGGAACACAATCTTAAACATGCGTAGTGGGCATAAGGTCTGCAAAAAGTGGTGAGATGGTTTCTGGACGCAGACGATAACCACGATTCCCACCGAAACCTAATTATTACTTTTTGGCTTATTTATAATGTTCCTTGAAACTTGCATGAAATTTCATTCCGTTGTACTTGCATTAAGTCGACAAATTAACAAATAAAAAGTATGCCGAAACAATCATCTCCTTTGCGCAGGTAATAAAGTTCTTTTAAAATATCAAGCTCAAGGGGGGGGTTTAACCCCAAACTCCCCCCTTGCTTACGCCCTTGGCTCCCAACCCTGTTGACGAGACGCCGCAAGAACTGTGCATTTAAAGAATGAGCAATGCACAAGATCGCATTCACTGCGACGCTCAGTCAGCCATTTGGTGATGCAGATGTTGCTCACGTCATGCCTCAAAGACACGCCCGTCGGATGGCGAGGCAGACCAACACGACAGGTTTTCACAGTGGACTGCATCGTACGTCCGAACGAACTTTACAACTCAAGTCGAGAATGCTGCAGCACCTATTTACTGCATAAGGCCTTGATATGACAAGACGTAGAGTCGAACCGCAGACCAATCAGCACTGAAGCAGACGTACTGACTATTAGGATACGAGCCGATACTGCTTTATGCAATCATTGTAATAAAAAAACAAAATACACATCGGTTCAGGTGAACTAACAGCACCGTTCGCTTGATAGATGAGCAGCTTGCATGTAATGCTGATGTGCTGCATGAACAGCATAATGAAACCAGAAAGCAAATTGTGATATATCACCGTATTTTGTTATGACGCTGTAAGCTTTGACATCCCTTGCGCTGCTTGAGCTTGCCAAATACACTCTGCCTGTTACGTTGTGCCGAGCGCAAAGCAGGAAGCAGCGATCGAAAGTCGGAATGATGTATTAATTATATGCGGTTCAAAACACATATAAATTATTGCCAGCTCGAGTTTTTTTCCCATCTCTGTCAATACAAGACTTACTCAACAAGTTAGCATTTGTTAACGCAAATTTACCGTATCACGTGTTGATAAGAAACGACTGGCGTCAGGAAGGCATCATTTACAAAGCTACAGTATGTCCACTCCACTAGACATAAATATATGTCAAAGCTTTGAATGCGTTCTCCTAGTCGTAAACTGTTCTTTATTGCAGTCTTGCTGGATTCACAGCATTCTTTTGGGGAAAATTTTGTTCAATTTCCTCACTTCGGTTAATGCCTGGTAGAATGTTTTATATTTGTGGGATAAACTCAGGTTCATATGGTGAAATCCAGCAAACACAACTAAACGCACGCTAACGTTGCCTGTATCATTTGCCTTTAGCTGAGTAGTTAGAAAAATGCGTTAGAGCACAGAAAAACATGCAATGAAGAAGCACCTGTTGACTTGGCGATTGCAAAAGCAAAAAAAGCAGTCATGGGTTTGGCCATGTGGGTAACTCATCTTGTTATCAAACTCCTCAAACGTAGGGTTCCGGAATTTGTACTTCACTCGCATAGACACTTAGTAGTCAGAAATTTGACTACAAATAAACTGCATACAAGGTATGCTTTTCGTTAGTACAGAAAATTTGCAACTGGGCATTGCCAGCTAACTGTTCAATAGATTTGACGTGTCAAAAGGCATGCTTCCATGAAATTAGCCAAAATTTCATGCTCAATACCGACGTGCACAGCCAATTGTCACTCGTCAGGAATGAAAAAGTGGTAGAAGTTCCCATCGGTGCCATCAGAAAAATGTCGTTATAGCATACTCTTACACTTACTAGGTACTATTTCTACGAGTGTGCGCAAAAACCGTCATATGGTGCATTTTTTAAACTACAATATGGTAAATAGCTGTACGAACACAACACGGATTCTCATATATTTACAGTTATCAAAATACTTGAAATAACAAAGTCGAAGCGTTGTGCTGTGTTTTCAACAAATAAGATGCAGTTATTTTCGAGAAAGGAAGGTCAACTCACATTATTTTTTTAAGTTGCTGAAAGCCGGAACATATATAATTACTCAAACATAGTGTCGAAAGTTTATGTTTCGGAATTCACCAAGTGTCCCAGGTCTATCCCTTCCTCATATAACCACGATTATTCAAGGATACTTCCCCCTACCTTTCTAAAAATGCTGAAAACTGGAATTCTGTATAAAATACACAAAAACAAACCATCGCAGTCCTAAGAAGTAACTAAACATTTAGTGCTTTGAAGCGATGAAACCATTCCATCTTTCACATATTTCAAAAAGGTTGATGCCTACTTTCCAGCCAAACAGAAAAAGTCTTCATACCATTCGTTTTCTTTCCATCAGAATCTCTATTTCGGCAACCTCGGCTTGCTTCTGCGGGGACACGGGTAATTTGCCAGGGTAAAAGGAAAAAGGGAACAAAAGAAGTAAAACAGCCATACCAGCTATGGCATATCCTGCAAAAATACGTTTAAAGCAGATGAATAATGTTATTGCATCAATCACCCAACAAATTTTGCGATTAAAAAAGAGACAAATACGTTTCACCAACCAAGCCACCATGCTCCAATCCAAGCAGGACTAGTCTGAGAAATTTGATGCACATTGGTTAAATCAACATACAAACTTGAAGTCAAGCTCCCCAGGAGAAATCCACTTACAGGCCCTAACAGCGTAGTGCCGATAAATACACCTGAAAATGTAATCAAACTGTGAATGCACCGACAAATGTGTCATCAGTGGTAGTTCGCATTAAGGAAACTAACCTAAATACATGGGCATTTTCCTGATCACCACATGATCGTCAAGGTAAGACACTCCCAAAGGCCACAGGGGCGCGGATCCACAACCAATCAAGGCGTGCCCTGCAAAAAATTTAGTTGATCAAATCAGTGGGCTCCAACAATCTCTCATTAGCAGACGTATGTCTACAGTTTGCGAAAACACTGGGACACAACGCACAGTTCAACGCTACGCTACACGCAACTTCAATTGTGCGGTAGTTTTTGTGCGATCCTGAAATTGCTTTATCTTCGCATACAATCAGTTGCCAGACCTTTATCCGCTTTAATTACTCGGAAATTATCATCTTTGTATGTTTTTCAGTTTTTTCTAAATGACTGCATGCAACTTTTTTTGTAGAGCAGAGCTTGGATGAATTGTTTTGCGTATACTGTTATAAGCCACATCGTCACGAACGTAAGAAGCTTGTCATATTTTGCGAGTGCGGTTTGACGCACCATTTGACACAAGGAGTTCTGATTGTTTTTTTTTGTGTAGTTCTAAAAAAAGAAGTGTGACAACGCAGCCAAAAACTAGAAATTTTCAGTTATTACAAAATCATGCTAGGGTGCTAAACAAGAGATAGCTTGTCATTTGTTCATTTATGCAACATCTGGAGCTCCACACAGGAAATCTGAGTAAAAACAGACATCTTCAAGTCAGGTTACTATGAAAAAAGTGTGGGAATGCGTTTCCGCCCCACTACACCCCTGTGTAGGACTGAATCGGCACAAGACAAAACGTCAAACGTTTTTGAAATCCCAGATTTTTGGATATTCCTGCTCACGTATTGCAACATGAAAGACTAAGTCACTATGAAACGTTTTTCAAATTGGTTTCAAATCTTTCCCAGCAAAACATTTTCCTACAAGACTTTGCCTTCAAATTACTGTTTTTAGATGCTGCTTGAATAATTCGAGTCCTTTTATAGAAAACAGTAAAACTACAGCCTGAATAGACACATGAATACAGCTTACTGTCACGGCGATTGTTCCGGGAACATCGAACTCAGCAAGATGCTGGAAGCACACCAGTGTAGAAATGATATAAGAAGAGCTACACACCAGTATTGAAATGATACAAGAGGGGCCTGTGACTTTAACTCTCAACAAAGGCGAACTCGAGTCACTAAATAAAGTCACCAAATATAATCATGCTGTAGACAAAAAGACCAAGCCGCACGCATGCTGGCTATGTTTTACGTGCAGCTGTCTCACGCATGCGAAGCAGGATCATAATCGTGATCTACATGGGAGGTTAACGGAATTTTAAATGAGCTGTAGCCTTTTTCAGATTTTAGCAAGATTGTCAGTGAGATCGGCAATATGGTACGCTTCCCGCAAACATTCGATATACATTTTGACACATTTCCAAAGTATTCATTAGCAACTTGTTGAGTGCATTAATAAAGTAGAATGTACTTGTTTCTGGCACTTACGCGAAATCATGTTTGAAGCACACTTCCCATCTCATCAAAAGCTTTTCATGCCACGCAGCTACAGCAGAAAGTGTGTTTTACGAAATCATCATAACTTCGTATGCTTTGTTAACTTTAAGGCAATACTTCGGCGTGCCAAAGGAATTCTGATATTTAGCATGAGCAGGTCTTGGCGGTACAAACACTAAGCAAACTGTTTTGGAAAATGCTTGATTTACTGAGGAATCGAAAATGTTTGATTTAACCATTTCCTGTACGACTATCAACCCTGCTCTTTCGCAAGAGTATTTCAAAGTCATGCTTTCGCCTTGGCGCATGTCGTGACGTTTCCTCCAAGGCCTAATGATTACACTGGATTTCTATGTTGAAAAATACGCACAGTTGATACGCTCATTTACTTAATTTATATTATTTTTCTTCAATGCGTTTTACAATCTATACATTTCTCTACTGTTAAATCCAATTTATTTAATTTTAATAACTTCTCTGCATAAGACATCGGCCCAAGCTTTGCGGCTTATAGTGGATCAAATCGAACTCGGTGTTCAGGTAAACCGCTGGAAAAGTTATCTCGTTTTTTTTCTAACGATTTTTTTTTGAAGCAGATGCTGTGTTTATAACCACATGAAATGCTTGTCGATATTTTCCGCCGCAAAGCTACACATTTTCATGATAACTTTTATACGCGTGTTTGTATAGTAACTCGTCCTTGTCGCCGCCCTCCTGAAATTATATTAGGATCGTCATAGTTGAAGGTGTTTATTAGGCTGGAATGGTATATTCGACTGAGAGTTCACTAAAGACACTAACTACTGACAAAGTGACGCTGACAATTGACGTTGCACAATACTACGAGCGCCTATTAACTGTCTAGCAATGTTTCACAGCATATCGAATATATTTGTATTTATGAAATATATTTGTATTTAGGACCTCTTTTATTCGGGCTAAACTCACCAACAATTAGCAACACAGCAGGATTGTACGTGGAACCGTTCGCGTTGCAACGCAAGTAGGTTGTAGAAGCCAGAACATCTCCCTGGTAGCTGCTGGCAGATTTCGCATCGGACACATGTTGATAATTGGGTTTTCCTTCAAAGTGCAGTGAATATCCGCGGTGACAAAGTTCCGTATTTGACGCGTTCATATAACGCGGGGATGGCAGAAGAAAATGCGGCAATGCGCAGCAACCAAGGCCAGCAACCATGAGAACCATTCCAATCGCGATCACTCGAGGTCGATTGAACCTGCTGCCGAAAAACGACACAGGTATGATTATGACCATGTTACCTATTTGATAGCTGCTTGGTATAAAAGATGCCATCGTGTTCGGAATTCGAAAACGTTTAGAAATGTAGTTCAGCACGCTGTCAGTGTACGTCAAAGTCATAAGATTCATGACTTGAAAGAAAGTGATGAAAACGAGAAACATATTGATAGTGTAGCATGATTCAGGCATAGGGGCTATCGACGACACAGTTCTAGCTCTTCCTCTTTCTGTCATAGATTCAGTTCTAGGTACAGGGCTGGGTGTCCGCTGAGTACCTGAATCTTCGACAGGGCTAGCCAGTCCTTCATACTCAGTACTGTTGTAAGTTGGAGGATCATTCCCATTTTGATGCAACAGAGGGGCGTTGACATTGACATCTGTAGAATCCATTGATAGCACTGCACTCAACGCAGGAAGGACCTGCACTTGAACACTAATTGTTTGAAGTTTTAAATCACTTTTCTTGTTGCACGTCCCTTTGGGACAACCTTTAACCACTAACAACGTACAGCGACGCCAGTGCCTGTAAATGCTGCAAACGTCAGTGCCTGTATGCGGTCTAAAAATACCAAACCTTCATCACATACTTGCCAAAAAAGCATGATGAAAGTTCTTTAAACAGAATGCAGTGATCAACGACATGAAATCCTTTCGATAAATTAAATATTATGATTAACACAACGCGGCTATCATCAAGTGCTTGTGCTATGTCGTGATGAACACCTAAAAAAGCAGTTTCTGTAGAGCAGGGTCTCAAACACGCGGCACGCATGCGACCCGCGAGGGCATTTTGTGCCGCCCGCGATGCGTTTGGGAAATTCCATAGAATCAACATCTAACTACGTTGTTAGTTTATTCACCGGTGTGTAAAAGTGCTCGGCCAGCGAGTGAACAAGTTTCCTTTAAACCAGGGGTTCTCAGCTTGTTTCCTGTTAAGCATAGGCGTACGAGGCGGGGCGGACGGCCGCCCCCCCGAGCCTGAAAAATTTCAGGGCAAACTCTGTTTTCAGGGCAACCGCAAGTTCCTCAAAAATCCTGAATAATAAAATATATTT
>JGI24158J21664_10011193_pt1 | contig 11937 bp, 7 predicted proteins | sample Ectturendosymbi3_FD_21664 | JGI IMG/M metagenome (IMG submission 21664) | reverse complement strand
TGCTTTGAAAAGCACTTCGAAAAAAAGACATGGTTTCATTTGGCTTCTCAAAAAAGAAACTTTTTGGCACTCTCCCACCTCTTTTGAATAAGCCTATGGGTGTCATAACAAACTACTGGAAAAACAGTTCAAAGATTGTCCTTGGCAAAGTACTCCCAGCCTGTCGCTGCAGAGATTACGTGCTGCGGTTTCATTGGTGCATGCACATTTTTTTATTGAATTCAGTATAAATTTTAAACGGGGTAGAGGGCAAATTGTTTTCTCTATCTCGCAAACAACATAACAACAAAGAAAGCTTAGCCACTGACCTCTTTGAACGGCTAAATTTTGAACAATCATTTATAACCGTTTTGTAAAGGAACTCCTTGCAAAACGTCATAAAAATAACCTATGCAAAGTCTCGAGACGAAGAGCTCGAGACTGAGACCGAAATCCTTCGAGAACGAGACGAGACCTGAGACCTTCGAGACCGAGACCAACACCGAGACCGAGACTTCTTCAAAAAACGGGTCTCCAGACGCGTCTCGAGACCGAGACCAAGTCTCGAGACTCCATCACTGCAAGAAATTCAAATTGTGTAAGGTCGATAATTTAATTTAATTAGTCAATCTAACAAGGTTGTGTTTGCAGTGCCCCAAATAAGTATTGCATAGTGCAAGTGACAATAAACATTAAGGAAATAGACTTTGCGATGCAGATCCACATCTAGGTAAGGATGCAACTTATACAGTGCCGCGCTACCACATGCAGCCTTTTTACCCACATGAGGAAATATGGAGATCCCAATTTAACTCTGAATCTATTATTACGCATAGGTATTTAATACTCTTCACTTATTATATTGTGATACTACCGCAAGAGAGGTTGAATGGGGAAAATAAAGGTGAATTTTTAGAAAAGAGCGTGAATTTGGGTTTTGCGTAATTAACAGTTAATTTTTTAACTTCCCCATTTAACAGTTAATTTTTTAACGTAATTAACAGTTAATTTTTATTTGCATTCATCCAATTTTGAATTTTCTCTACTTCCAAATTTAGTTTTAATTTCAGCTGTATTATTATGTGACAACAACAGAGTGGTGTCGTCAGCGAAGAGGTAAGACTTACATTCAGTTGCTGCTGGGAAATCATTAATGTAGATTAGAAAGAGCATTGGGCCAAGCGTGGAACCTCAAGGGACGCCACATTTTATAGTATTTGGGTCGGATCTTTGTTGGTTAACAAAGACGAACTGTTTTCTATTGTTAAGGTAACTTCTGAAAAGGTCGTTTGCTACACCGCGTATGCCATAATGATATAGCTTATTTAACAAAATTTGATGATCTACAGGGTTAAAAGCTTTATTTAGGTCTGAAAATACAGCAGCAATGGCTAGGTTATTTTCGCTTTGAGTAAGAAGGTGATCGTGCAGTATTAGCAATGGTAAGGTAGTTGAATAACCACGATTCGGAAACCACATTGCTCAGGGAAGATTAGATTGTTTTTATCAATTAAACTACTTATGTTGATGTATGAAAGTTTTTCGAAAATTTTACGAAAATGGCTTAGCAAAGAAATTGGTCCATAGTTAGACGGCTTAATCTTGTACCTGATTTGAAGAGTGGAATCACTTTTGCCAGTTTAAGCTTTTCAAGAAAAACTCCGTTGGAAATTCTTGAATTACAAAGATCTTCCATCATCGACTAAACGTTTGTATGGTTTGGTGATATTGGAGAGGTTCGTTGAGATGAATAAATTTGGTTGCAACATTGAAATGAAACAGTGCGTTGTATTTTCAGGATTATACGTCCGTCATTGAAGTTTTTGATTCGAACTCCACGAACAGTACAAGTCATCTCTTAAAATCCTTGAAAACGGCCAATAACGAAAATATACTAGGTAATTTAATCTTCAAAGAATTTTTAATAAAAAGAATTCAAATGAGTTTGTCTTAATACGAAAACATTTTATGATACTACAACTGCTGTTTACAAGAAAAACAGTATTACAAAGAAAAATTTGCAAAATGTAGACAAGATGCTTCGTGAAATTTCTTGCTGCAATTGTGGCCTGAAACATACCAACTGTAATTTCTTTCAAAGACATCAATGATTTTCTGTGCAAAAAACTTTGCACTTCAAAAATTGCGGCAGCTACTGCGATCAACCTTTTGATTTGTTCGATATCGACTAATATTGACAACAGGTCACAGTTTCGTTGTCTTTTCTTTTAGCAAGTTTAAAAGCAATATGTTTTATCCACATGAAAAAGCGTATGCTGCACGCGTCTACTGACGCTGAAGTTGAAAGCACTTCCATACAACAGAGCTAATTATGCTCTGTGGCACAAAACATAGAACGTGATTAATATTTTGGATGTCAATAAAACATTCTCTATGACAATTTTATATAAGTATTTTTAATCCGCAAAGCTTTTATACCCTGTACACAAATTGCTCTTCTTAAACACTAATGGCAATGCAATTTTAACGTCAAAAACAATTGATGTAACACAGAATGATAAAAGGCACATCAATATAAAATTTCGAATCTTGTGGAAATTCCTTCGAGTTCACAGGAATGATCGTAATCAAATTCCATGATATGATGAATTTGGAGTTTGCGGATCTTTATGGAACAGATAAACTATGATTTCAATAAATGAAATGGTTACCGTTGTTTCAGGTTTACTCACAGTTTCCGTTTTCTTTGGAATCATTCTTTCGAGATCAAAGAGCAAGTTTGACATCGTAAAAGAGCTGGTGACAAGTTTGAACGACCTCTTCATGAAGATGATATTTTGTGTGATGTGGTACGTTGGTCTTGCTTCATAATCGCTCATACGGCTGTTTTGTTCGCTTCATTGTTAAGGTTCTACTAATCACAATGGGTTATTTCTAAGTGCTGCTTTCATTCCGGGGTTGTCATTCACAAAACCTAGTAATAATATAAAACTCATAGCCAAAAAATAATGCTGTAGATACGCATGATTTTTGCAAACTCTGATTTTTTTGCATTTTGTTGAGTAAAGACCGGGAAGGTACAAACTCAATAAAGCTGTGCCACATCTGACTCGCTAATGTAAATTTCTTAGAAAATAATGCTTCTATTACAGGGTTGCTCCTTTGGGAATATGCAGTCTGATCGCTGGTAATTTGCTCGATGTCAAAGGGGACATGGGTGCAGCTCTGAAAGCCGTTGGACTCTACGTGGTAAAGAGTTTTCCTTTGCTGTTCTTGGATCTTGTTTAGAAATATGGTTTTGTTTGTGAGTATCTGTTATTAGTAGTTTTACACTGAAGATTGAACTACGCTCTGGATTTTATGATTCAATCTCTTGTCCTTGTGGTTGAAACATCCGTATTGCTCTTGCAGGAAAGACGTATGTGAAAAAGGTATATTATTAAAAGTTTTCTTCTTCACAAGCGACAATCAACAACACGAAACCAAAATGTAAAAAAACAAAATGAAACAAACCCAAAGATACATATAGTGACACTCAAAATGATTCCGGTGAGATTGTAAAATTTGCGCAGTAAAAGCAATTTACCAGCTATTTTCGACACGGAAGCTTATTTAGAAACGGACGATCACATACGATTTACCCACCGCTTGACATCAAATACTCAAGATAGAATATGTTATGGTTAAAATTTGACGCAAGTGTTGCTTTCACAAACCATCCGTCATTAAGTACGCATCACGCTGTACTTCAAAATGTCGTTTTCGAAAAGGTTTCGTAAAAAACAAATATATTTGAGAACATCATTAGTTTACTCCCTTGAAAACTGCAAAATAAACAAAGAAAATATTTTGTATAAATTTAAAGAAGCAACAATAAAATGTGGATTAGAAGTTGTGGCGCGTGTTTGAAATAAAAACAAATCTGCTGAATTTCAAAGTTATCACTTGCAACGAACTTCTACATGAGACATAATTCCTAAATTTTGGGATGAAATGCTTTAGCTTATTTAGACCCAACAAACACTACCATGAAAGCACTAAATGGGTGCAATTTTCCATCAATCACAATTGATTTCTCCAGTGCACATTTTTTAGTTTCAAATGTCAAAAATATGCTTTTCCCGATGCAGTTGGCCACTTGGCAGGTTTAACGAACAAACAACTTGTCGGTTGAACGAAGGAGGTATATAAATTAATTTGCTGTTTTTAGGTGATAACTTGCCAACTACTTACGCTAGATGGCCCATCAAGGGCTCTGAAGATGAGGATTTTGACCTAGTTTATTTTAAAAGAAAAAACAAGTAAATTGCCAATTGAATATTTTCAGGTCTCGATGACGTCAGCGAACATACTTTTGACCTACCTTAGTTTTGATGTCACTCCGAAAACAGTTCAAACCCAAAACTTCCTAATATTTTTAGAACTTTTCTAGCTCGGCACTAGAAAACGTCAGAATTTGAATAGCTCTCTATCTCTATGGGCTGGTGAGTTATAGCCAAACCTGTACCTGTCACAATTGTGACTTACGCGGGCCTTAACGGGTTGCCGTCAAAGTCAGAATTTTCGTTATACCTATACGTTTTAGATTTGCGTATTGAAGTGCAAAAACATGTTGAATTGCGTATTCCAAACTTGTTGGATTTGCGTTTTAATTTAAAAAATCATGTTTGCTCGGTTGCATTTTCATCACAAGATAAAATTTTGAATTTTTTGCGGCACATTCGCGATATTTCAGAATTCACGTGGACGAGGAAGTGAAAAGATTCATCACCCCTGATAAATTTAGGACTTGCGGAATGTTCCTATCGTTTAAAAGTTTGGAATAAAGCAAAAAAGAAAGGATTGCAAAAATGCGAGAAAGGCGAATGCTTGTCTGTTTCTAGAACATTTTGAATCTTTGCTTATGTTTTAAACTGAATTCTTAACCAATGGAACGTGTCAGCTTGCAAAATCTACACTCAAAACTATTGAGACTTGCTACCGTCTGTCAAAAAGAACAGTCAAATGAAACATTTTGCTGGAAAATCAGAATTTCATTGGCAGTGCATTAGTGCACAAATAGCCAGGGTTCAGAGGTTGTGTCAGTGTTCAGATGTGCAAGCGCATATTGTTGTTGAACTTGCAATCAAATAAAGCGAAATAGTGAAGCATTGCTACGGTTTCCATCAAGTGCTATGTTTGGAGGAACGTTAACTAATTCTCACAAGGAATGAGATGTTTTTTCGGGTAGTTTTAAGCGGTTTTGTACTGAAGACGTTTAGAGAAAAGCATCTTTTGCAACGTATCAATTTCATCTTGAATAAAAATACCATAGCCAAGAAAAGATTCACCGATACCTACTCATTACTGTTACAAGCAAGCATTGTCATAGAAGGTTTCGGGAGATTACGAGCATCTGTTCATGGGTTTTAATAACTGAGAAGTTTTTCAAAGCTAGGAACATTTTGACGATGATGAACGGTAATGTATTGTGTAACGTCTTCTCTCCCACAAGCAACGCTCTAGACTTAAGCACGCATCGCAGTAACAAGGAGCACACAAATACATGAAAGAACACGAGGATACATACGTAGCGGTAGTAGAAAAGTATACGCTTGATGGCATTAATACATTTACTTTGATGAAACACATGCATAAAGGGCATACGAATGAATGACGCCATCACGATTATTTTATAACGTAGTGCTGCTATGACTTCCCAGTACACTGAATTATAAAATGCATGCGAGTAGTGCGACGCTGCGAAGGACCAGGGATTATTTTGGCTGCAGACCTCCCAAGGACGAAGCTGCTTGCAGTGCAAAGGAACAGTTTATAGCAGTAAGTGTAAGTCGTTTGCTCTGGGTATAAAGTTTAATACGCCCAATGCGGTTATATGGTTTATTGAAGCAAAATGCGTTGCATGCAAGGTCAAGCCACCAGAAAAAAATATTTTAATTATGGTCACATTGAACATTTTCTCTTTTCACATATTTAAAAATATTATAAAAACTAGAGAGGAAAAATGCGTCAAAAGTTATAAACTAGGGCAGCACTGCAATAGTGTCACGGAATTTAAGCAGGTTGAGAACAAGACGTGTCGAAAGATGCATTACGGAAAATAATTGTCAGTCGATGTCATGAGTCATGCATAGGAACGGAAATTCGTTTGCAGTTTGGTAGAAACATTATTCGCTTTGCGCTTCTAGACTAAAGACATCCTACTACTTCATACATTTGGCAGGGAGGCTTACTGAAGTGCTTGCTTTTCTTGGTTTGGCTCAGTCTCGACTGATATTTGAATGTGGCAACAAATGTAAGATATTGCTTGTCTCGTTTCAGGGAACAATGGTGATTGGGTTGGCAGTCCACGCCATGCTCATTCTTTCTGCACTTTTTCTGCTTTTTACTAGAACAAACCCTTTCAAATACTTCTTGGGAACTATTCCAGCACTTTTGGCTGTGTTTGGGATTTGCTCCAGGTAAAAATGATTATTCAACTTTTTGCAGTGTGTTTTAATTTGTTGAAACGCTGGTAAAAATTTGGTTAAAAGATGATTTGGTGGCCAAAATCACTTGCATTTTTCAGAAATTGCTTCAATGATGGATTACACAAGCAAGGTGTTTGTTTGGCTATGTTTCAGCGCTGCCGTCATGCCGATAACTATTCGATGTTTGGAAAAAAAACTTAAAGTTGATGGTAAAATTGCCCGCTTCATTATTCCCCTCGGATCAACGATGAACATGGACGGCACGTGCCTTCTGCAAACTGTAGCTGCAATTACCATTGCTCAGATGAATCAAATTCCACTAACGTTTGGAAAAGTTCTAACGATAAGGTAATTATTGAGCGGAGGTATTCTTCAGCTGAGGATCCTGTGAACCGATGCATCTTTTTCACTACATGCACTGGTGATCATAAACTGTGAATGCAATGTCAAAAATTATAATTTTTTGGCAGCGTATAACTATGTTACAATAAACGAAAATGACTACAACATTAAACTTACTTGTAGATTTTAAAATCAACAAAGTAATTGCCTTTGTTTCTTTTAATTCGAAGCAGCACATAAAATTGCACTTTTTAGTTAACGAAGACAATTTGGTTGGAGACATTGTGTTGTGTCATTTATCGAAGTTTGTGATGCACATATTAACTTCTGTTTTTCACGTAATCCGTATTTTAGCAGATAATCATTCATTAATCCATTTTCACACCCGAGTTTCCTCTCAGGAGGGTCGCTGTGCAGCAGCCCTAGGGGGACTCTAAATACCTTTCCAGAAATCTCTGATAGTTCTTCTGGCTCCTCACAAAGGCGGGACCGCAAGCAAGGTCGGAGATGTAGTAACACGACCTCGCCTCTGGTCGACGTCTGGGCCGCTTTCTCATGGGTGTAGCCAGCAGGACTTGCCTCGACAATCTTTCGTGGGACATTCTGGACATGGTCGAACCAACGTAGTTGAAATCTCTCTATTCGGAGGGAATTGGCTCGTCATTCACGGTTTCACGAACTTCACATCTGCGCACTATATCGTGAAGTGTCAATCCGGGAACTCTTCGCAAAAATCCCACCTCTGCCGCTTGCACTTGAGATATCCCTCTTTCAGTCATTACACAAGATTCATTACCGTGAGGATCGGAACAAAGATCGATTTAAAAACTGACAACTTCGTTTGAAAGCTCTCGTTTTATGACCTCAGAGCGATAAATCTCACGCAAAACTGCGTTTGCTTTACCAATGCGTGTATCAACCTTATTGTTCTGTCCACCGCCACTGGCGAATACCACCCAAGGCACTTGAACTTCTCCACATGTGCAGTTTATTGCCGCTTGCTTCCAGTGTACACGGTCTTGGGTTTTTCTGAAGAGACATAAAACCTCGCTCTTTTTAGTGCTAATATTTATTCCCGCTTGGTCGCACGAGGCTGTGAACCAATCAAGTGCATGTTGAAGACACTGTTAAGAAGGTGTAAGCAGTACCAAATCGTCCGCAAAATCGTAACGGTTGATCCTGCAGCTTCTGACAGTGGCATCATCGTCAACTCGGTTGTGACTGTCTATCCATTTCATTTAGACTATGAAGCATAGGCATAGCCAGGGGGACCCAAGGGCCTACGCCCCCCAAAATTTTTAGCATGTCTAGTCATTTTGTGCTTTGAGAAGAGGCGTCCCAAACAAAAATGCTGTTGCTCGCCTAAGTCAAACATTTTGGCGCCATAAAATTTTGCGCCAACTGCACCACTGCTATGAAGAGGAGTGGTGACCGTACACACCCTTGTCGGAATCAACACCACCGGTGAACTGTTGTGATTTAACTCCCCCGATACGGACACAAATTTTTGAGCAGGGATACGTAGACTTGACGGCAAGGAACAGACGGCTGTCAACACTGTATTCCCGCAACACTCTCCAAAGCTTTTCACGAGGGACCCGTCGCATGCTTTCTCGAGATTGACAAAACGTGTGTGGACATCTTTGACATATTCCCAAGATTTCTTGAAAATTTTCTGGAGAGTGAAAATTTGGTCTGTAGTGCTACGTCCGGGACGAAAACCGAACTGGGCACCACCCAGCTTTTGTTCAATTCTTTCGGGGCCTCTTTTTTACAAGGCACTTGATATATAATTTTACAGGGAGACTGAAGAGAGAGACGCCCAGCTAGTTAATGCATTCACTCCTGTCTCCCTATTTGTGCATGGGCATGATCATTCCAGTTTGCCAATCTTTCGGTGCCCTGCCAGAGCACCAGGGCACCTGACATGCAGAGTCAGCTAAGAACTCCTTCATCCAAGTCTTTGTTTACTTATCGTAAATCTTATATTTTCTTGCTTCAACATCTTTAGGAAAAGAAAAAGATCATGATTAATCATGAAAATGAACTTCTGCTTTTATAACAACAAATATGCTAATAATTTTGTAGCCTTACCGCAATCATGGCTAGCATTGGAACAGCTGCTACTCCCGGATCTGGACTGGTTGCTCTTTTACTCGTTCTTTCAGCTTCAGGAATTCCTTCTCAAGCTGTCGGGCTTCTTTGGTCTGTGGATTGGATTCTGTGAGTTATGAACTCAGATTTGTAAAATATATAATCACAAAAAACAGTTTTTTTGTGGTGAAAGCTTATTTATATTTTTTGTTTAATCGATGCTTTTGTTGAGCTCAAGTATCAGCAGAACATTCCCAAAAAGCAATCTTTAACTACAAATAAGCATAACTTTGAGAAGATTACCACAAATATCTCATACAATTTGTGTGGTGAAGTTTTCTGTAGTGATCGCGTATTTTGGCAGTCGCATTTTTAACGTGCCCTGCAAGAATTCAGCCTAGGGCATGCTCCCATGTCAGTTTCTCCACTTGTTTCCCGCAGAACGTTTCGTCGGTCGAGTGTTCGCTGCTCGTCCAATCTGCTCTGTATAGTTTTAATCGTTTTGTTTTGTTTCTTTCAACCTGCTGCGCTACTATGCTTGCTTAAAGTCATAATGAATTAAAGCCTCAGTTATTCTACGAGAAAATCTCTTATTTGCTTGGGGCCAGTTCACCTGGTAAGTATTTCATATGGTTGCTTTGAATTCTCTTGCGATGCTCCTAATGCGCTATGTTGAATTGCTCGCTTCAGAGTTTGCCTTTGGTTAAGTTAAAACGACTGGCCTGTTTATGCCAGGATTTTCGTTAACTTATTAAAACCCTGCTCAGGTCTAACAGAAAATGCACAGTTTTGGTATCATTAGCCTAGGTAGGCAAATATCGTTCCCACCATAACTGAAGTTTCAGGAAACGTTTTAGGTGCACAGGCGCGTTTTTCAACAACTCAGAACCTATTGCCAAGCTCATATCACCCTCAAAAGTCACTTGTTGCATGTCGAAAAAACGTATTGTTTCAAAACCAAGCATATACCCCTACAAAAGACCGCGGGTGGTACGAATTAAAAAACACGTAACATTCCGAAATTTAGTCGGTAGGCCTTATTGGCGGTCTGCACATGATCCATATTGTGATCATAGGCGTAGCCAGGGGGGACAAAGGGGGGCCATGCCCCCCCCCCAAGTTTTTAGAAAATATAGTCATTTTGTGCTTTGAGAGGCGTTTTTCCATCGAAACAGTGTTATTCACCTAAAATCAAATATTTTGCCCCCCAAATTTCTGGGCTGGCTACGCCACTGATTGTGATGCATTCGAAGCTGGCGGAAGTGCATGCAAACAAAGTAAATTAGGTGGAGACACAAAAATGTGTTATTTTTAGGAAATTTTTGTGAGTGTTTGCACATAAGGTCTATTCACGCAAAAAGGCCACATTCTATTACGACATGGGAATCTGTGACGCAGTACCGATCACACAAAAGTTAAAACAATGTGGTATCACACATGTAGCCGCGGCAACGCTTGTTCTGGATTAACGCTCATGTTACTAGGTCACAACAGGGCTTGTTTTGACAGACTAATGTGCTATTGACAGCACGTCTTACAAGCGTAACTCGTCAAAGTTCTTGGACACACAACACTTGCAGACAAACTTCTTTCACACAATAGCAGCGTTGGAATGTGCTATAAAAAAACGTAAGAGGCCACCTTTCCGTCATGTGGCTGCATGACTGATAAGAACATCTGATCAAATGTGTCTACGCCACCTTTCGTGGAATTAAACATCATAATTTCAAGCTTGGCAGTTTCACTTATCACTGGATGGTCATGCATGAAGGAAAGCAGACAAACTAGCTTTTTCTTGGTCTTGCTTGTGGCACTTGCAAGAGTAACCACTATCATGTCCTTGCTGAAAACAAAAGCACTTTGACCCTAGGAAAAATTTCCCTTGTCAAGCATTTGGTAAGGTATTTCCCATTTGTTTGTACGAACAGTTCCCCACACGCGTCAGACCGTAATTTTCTCGCCAACGTTTCACGAGGGGAGGTGACGTGAACTGCTTGTCAGTTGCCGGCTGTAAGATTCCGATCGTTGCCTCTGTATTTTCCAACCAATTTTTCTGCGGCAAAAGTTTTGGCTCATAAGCAGCAGACGCAGCATCGTGATTACGTGCAGCAACAATGTAGTGCTTTGACGTTTTTCAAAATTCCGAGGTGTTCAATGAAAACAACTTAACATATTTCCTGTCTAATGGAACATAACAAGCTTTGCCGTGAAAACTCAGGTCGAACCAACCAGTAACAGAAATGACCCATGCAGGTCGAATCTGATTCTTCTCACATGGATTTCATTCATGTGCCGAAACCAATATGCTTGGTACCTCATCAACATGTCAAACCCTCTTTGCCCATGATGGGTATAATTNGNTTTCACACAGCTTCTTGTTGGAAAACTTCAGGGTGTGCTTTGCCCACACGGGGCAATTACTCCCACTTACTTGATATATACAANGCTTATGCAGATTTCGAGAGGTCTGCTCGACAGAGCACATAGAAAAAATCAGCTACTGAAAGAATCGGCTTTAAATGGTCACTTTAAGTATACCTACGTTACGTTGTTGGTACGAATGCTCCAGTTGGGCAAATTAGACCTGAGCAGGTTTTTTATATTGAGCATGTTATTAATTTTTTTCTCTGTCAACTCCTAAAACATTTTGACAGCATATTTAGACCTGCGTTAACATCCCTGTTAGTCGGTTTTACTTCTACAGCTAAAACCTCTTCATTGCATCTTGAAAAAGCATATTCATATAATTCTTTACCAAGATTGCCGAAACCCAATTCCAAGCTTATATCGAAGCGTTTTGGATTGTTTTTAATCGATTTTCAATCGGATATCGATTATGAACTTTGTTTTACGTCATGGGCTCCACACATTGTTATTGGAAGTTTTATCTGCAGACGCTGTTTCTTGCAACACAAAAATTGCAACCAAATGTTGCAAGATAGTTTACAAAAAATCTGATTTTTTGCAAGATAGTTTACAAAAAATCTGATTTTGCCTTCCTTAACAAATAATTGTTAATTATTTATTTGCATTTCTTCCAGGGAAAGATGTCGAGCCGTAGTGAACGTTTTAAGTGATTGCACCTGTTGCG
>JGI24158J21664_10011192_pt1 | contig 11938 bp, 10 predicted proteins | sample Ectturendosymbi3_FD_21664 | JGI IMG/M metagenome (IMG submission 21664) | reverse complement strand
GACCACATGTTAGCTATGGAGTGTTTCGATGACATAAGACAAAGAGACGGAGAGGTAAGGCAGTGTTGGACAAGCCCACCAATATCTGTAACTTCGTGAGCATGGTCAAGCCCGTATATAGCATTTCGCCGTTCTCGCTTGTTGCTCTATTGAAGCAAAAACGATTAGCGGCAAGAGCGCTAGAGATACCGACCCGATCGCAGGCTCCGGAAGAGTGTACTGACACGAAAATTTGAAACGTGTTAGTTTCTGTGCAGATCTCCTCGTTCGTGTCTTGGTGCGGTGGTCTTCCAGCACCCGAAGTATCGGACAATCCACTCAAATACAAGTTCAGGTGCGTTGACGCTCCAGTATCCGCTTATTCAACCTCGCGTAGAAAACAAGCGCAGGTTACGTGTTGGTGTGTGTAACGAATCTGTGCGCATGTTAAACTTTTTCCGTTTGCGACTTCACAGTTTGCGTTGTATTTGCGGCACTTTGCTTTATTTAGACGTTTTGACATTTTTTCTGTAGGTTTTTCTGTCAACAATACGTTTTACCGCACTTCATAGAAAGCTTGACCGAGACAATCAAACACGATGCTGCGGTAGTTGCCGAGCGTAGATATTGACGATATTCGCGTTACGTTTTCGTCCGGTTAATCGTTCATTTCTTTACGAAACTTCTTCAGTGATCCGCTTTTTGTAACTTGTTCAGCGGTGAATGCAAGCAAACTATGCATCTTGTACATTGGCAGTTGGAGTCCCAGGGGCGTGCTGATGGTCACTCTTGCCGCGTCTCGCTATCTCATGAACGGGGAGATAGTCGAAAGAGGGGAGGGCGGCGACAACTACCGCAACGGCGTGCTTCCGATCGATTTCATGCCCGGCTTCAACCTGGAAGGTTTGCCCAATCGTGACTCGCTCAAGTACAAGCAGGAGTATGGCCTCCATGATGCCAACACTGTTCTGAGGGGGACCTTACGCTACAAGGTAAGTGCATTGGTGACTTGGGGTAGACAGTGGTTTTTAACCTGGGGTAAATTTACCCCTGGGGGTAACTTTCATCTTCCAAGGGATATTTTTACTGAACCATAAATTGCTTCCAATGTAAATTTTTATGAATTCTTATAAACTCGAAGAGTTTGTTAATTTTGCTTTTTCATTAAATGAGCACCTTAAAGCGCATTGGGGGTAAATCTGCTAATCTTGTTTGAAAAAACGGTAAGATGTGTAAAAAAGGTTAAGAACCACTGGGTTAGGAGGACAATTTGCAGGTATTTTGTCATGCACGAGCGTCACTAGGAAGGGTTGCTGCCATTCGGTTTTGGTCGTAAGCTTGTGCCCACGCCCCAGTAAACATTAGGTAGCGTTGGTTAACTGGTAATGGAAAAAAGGCACGATTTAATCTTGCGCTGGTACATTTTCTTTTGTCGCGTTATGCCAATATTTTGCAAGACAGCCAACAACTTGCATATTCAATTTTGCCTCAGCATGCCTATTTGTGGTGATTTGGACATAAACAGTCGTTGCTTCGTGAAATCGACAATGCCTAGTTTAAGTAAAACGTGAATTCTTTCCACGAATAGGGAAACTGACTGAGGAAGGTAGCGTAAGGGGGGAACTTCACTGAGGAGGACTAGACTTTTTAACAGCGAACAACTATGCAAAACAACTTGCTCATACTCACAATACCTGGAAACTGCAGGACTTATGTAATGCTGATTGCGTTGATGAATGTCATAGAAGGACGCGAGCAATATGTGCTGAAGGAAAAACGCATATTATATGCGGATTATGATACTTCGTACTATGAGTACGACTCGGTTTCTTCGTTTTACAATTGTGTTCATATTTACAGGGATTCGCTGACGCTATGGTTGGCATACTAAACCTCGGCCTGGTAACGCTAACGCCGCACCCTCTCTTGGATGAAAACTCGCCAAGTTTGACTTGGGTAAGTCTTTCTCTTCTTTGCTAAGCGAACTGTGAGCGGCGAGGTCCCGCAGATCAGAGCAAAAACGTCTGAATATATTAGCGAGAAGTTGCTCGTTTATCGGTGACCAAACGTGCAATGGTTTTTGTGAGGTGATATCGCTTCTCAAACTGGTTGAAGTACCCACCGTACAGTGCAATCTTGAAAAACGGTGCTTGTTGAAGCGTTTCATCGATGCTTTTGCTTGCTGTGAGTCAGCAACAAGGGCGCTGGGTATACGGCTTCTTCGCTCACTGAATTTACAGGTGTTTTTGCTTTGATGTCCCTTAAAAAGAAACTTCAAACCCTGAATACAATACCAGCTGAATAGCATAAGGTTTGCTCGTGACAAACCATGCATTTACGTCACTGTTTCATTCACACTGATGCGAAAACGTGTCACCAGACGAATGTTATGCGGAGGTGCGACTGCATTCATTTTTGGGGGCAGCTATTTGCAACAAATCCCGGATTCACACCCGCTTTGTCTTTTGCATTGGAAGATTCGCTTTGTGTTTGATTGACTTCAGCCTATATTCCCCTACCCTCTACCCGTGGCAAGGGACTGCATTCCTCGCCCTGGTTGTAGTAGTAGTAGAGCTCTGTGTAAGGTTGCCAGACGTCCTTGAACGCATAAGACTATCCTTGAATTTGCAATCAAAACTGTCCATGTCCTTGAAAAGTTTATTTAACAATTGAAAACTTCAGAATAAAATAATTGGTTAAGTAAAGTATAATGTATAACACCGCACCCCATAAACTGAACTACTGTATGTTAACAATGCAAATCGATATTGTAGGTTTGTGGGCTCGTTATGTATTTGTAGAACTAGTAAATGCGGTTGATTAGCCATTGCCATAGAATTTTTCTTTGAAAAATGTCCTCCAACAGTTTATCCAGATGATGTTAAAAGTGTGCATGAAGTAAAAATTCAGAATCTCTAGACGTCAAAATGGCCTTCAAAAAGCTTCAAGTGATCTGGCAACCCTGGCCTCGTGTACTGATTTTTTGCATCAAGAAGTCTTTCAACTTGTAAAAACGCCTGCAAAATTGCATTCATGACAGAATCAGCCTTTCACGACAATACTCTTTCAACTTCTTCTTTGAAAGTCAAAAGGAAGTTTACCAAGCACGGCGGAAGTAGAACGCTTCACAGTCCAGGAACGTTGTGCTTGTTTTGCAGAGGGACTTTCTTTCCAATTTGCTGGCGCCCAACGGCCGTCGGCGCCCCATATCCCACCAGGATCTGGAGTCCAAGGTCTACGAAGCTGTCGAACAAAATGAACAGCGTCTACGCGTAATCAAAGAGTGAGAAGTTTAGTTCCTTGAGTTTCTCGCAAGCAAAACCGATTCTTGGTTTGTGTTTTACGAAACTGGGAATAAAAGGATTAATTTCACCTCGTATTTCATTTTCTATTGGGAAAAACGCGCAGAATTTATTCGAAGAACCAATTAACGGTATTTCGTACATAGAAGTGTTGCCAACGTTCCTGTTGTTTACCAGCGAATCATAAAATTGTATTTGGTTACTCACATCCGAGCCGATGGTTGTGAGATTGAGACGAAAATTAAAATTTATCATTGTGTGGTAATTTGAAATTGAACGCAGTCTGCACAAGAGCGCTTGTACACCATACACAGGCAAGTAATAGCGCTGATGGTAAAGCATGGTTGTATAATTTCCTTCTGTGAGGTTTTTAAACAACATTAGTAAAATAAAAACAACTGTTTCGTCATTCTCTTTCCAGCCTTGGCTTACTGAGCGACCGGCCAGTACACAAAGCAGGAAATCCTCTGGACGCTCTTGCCCATCATCTCGCCCTGCAGATGCCATATGGTATGCACGTTTGCAACAAGCGTTTTATACGGGTTTTTATTGCGCGTAGGTGAAGGTTTCTTACTTAGACTGTAGCACAAACAACATCAGAAAACTTGTAAAGTCAAGACGACTCATCCTTTGTTGACTGTCGTGCTTTCTCGCAGCATAGTTTCTGCAACTTACCCTATGCTCGACACGCGTCATGCACAAAAAAATTTGTTGCAGCCTGTTCTGTCTTACGCAAATTGCATTGAAAAAATCGGTGTAGAAGATTGTGAGTTTGTTTACTCTGAAGCAGCTATGCATCTGTGTGATGTGACAAACACGTGATTCACGTGTGTTCATCGCGATCTGGGCTTGTTTCAAACAAGTTATCGTTGAAATGCTGCAGCACGCGTGTTTTTCTCTTGGAAATCAAACCAAATCTGACGTAACAATGGAAACCATACAGGTGAAGGCGAACGCGACATGCTCGTTTTGCGTCACGAGGTCGAGGGTCGCTTGAAGGACCAGTCCATCGAAAGACACGCCATCGATCTTGTGGTGTACGGCGACACTAGCGGGGACACTGCCATGGCGAAGTCGGTCGGATACCCGTGCGCAATAGCTGCGAGGATGGTTCTCCTCGGTAAGCTGTCTTGTACTGTGTCAGAAAATTAGTGGTTACTGCTTTGAAAATCAAGTTCAAAAGTTGTTTTTTTATTGGGCGCATGTGTGCTTGTAAATTTTTTCCGCCAGAGAATATATTGATGGGAAATGTAGTGTTGGCATGATCTGGTACAGAGCAAATTCGATCCATGGCACGTTTTTGCTTGGATTTCAACTATTTTTTTTCACTTTCATTTCGGTCATGAACTTTTTGCTCGCCTTTTACCTTGTTTGTTTGACATGGCGGATTGAGAACACAGCACCAGTTGTTTGGTGGCGCTGGATATTGCCTCAGTTGTTTTTAATCCGAAATACTTGGGTTTAACAACGCTCTGATATCAGGTCAATTTTTTGCAGGCAAAGTGGAGAACAAGGGGATTGTGACGCCTCTTGGCAAGACAATCTACGAGCCTCTTTTGCAAGAATTGCGGAGGCTTGGCATCCAGTCTAAGAGCACAGTACAAACTGTGCAATGAGTTCAGTACATGTATTGCTTAATTGCACATTGTCACTTCAATCGCTGTACTTTTCTACTGCATAGGCCTATTGCTCCGCGTACACTCCCATTGCTCTCATCGCGAACACTGTTTGCGCATCGATCATAGCGGTATGTTTGTTTATATGCTTACGAATAAAGGCAGTTGGTGGTGATAAAATGCCATGGATGTTGAGGAGCACGATCGAAGCGATGGCACGGCTTTTTAAAGCTGTTTCGAGTCTAGGGGCAAAGACCGGTTTCCCTCTATGCAGAGTCCTGCGCGGGGCGGGCTGAACGTGGTGAAGGGCGGCATAGGAAATCATTTTTGTGCAAATAACTGAATGTAGACTCAATGCACGTCAAAGTGACATGAGCAAAAAAATCAATGATGCTACAGAGCTAGAAAGTGTACAGAAGCTTTGCCAACTAAAATGCCTATTGAGTCACAAACTGTCACAATATTCGGGAGGGCCGCACACTGAATATCTTGCTTTCATTTTAACAAAGCAAAATTTAGTTTTCTAGCTGCAATGATAACGACTGTATGGTACTTTTAATCGTTCCCGAACTGTGATGCCGTAGGCAAGAGCAAAGGTAGTTAAGTGCAGAGGAACACATGACTAGAAATAAGTTTTTCACCCTGTCAGTGGGCAGGGTGGAAATCTACCAGTGCGTAGTACATGATAAACAGGCACTAAAGACCATTGCAAAGAAAATTTCGAATTTGAGATTTTTTATAAAGTCAGGTTGTCATTGCATTGCACATACACAACGAAAACCTTAATGGGCCGCATACGGACCGCGGATTGGACATAGCTCGTGTAAAGACATTGGTAGCGAGACCCGGTGTTGCCACTCTGTTATGAACAAAAACATAACAAAAACCCCAGAATTTACCTTATCAGACATACTAGATGTTAAAAAAAAGTCAAAACCAGACTAAATGTACGCTACCGGTACTTCCTGCACACAAAAATTAAGGTAATATGCATTGATGTCTATTTTAAAAGGTTAGCACCAAATCCAATGTATGACGTAACATAAAAAGTTAGTTAGATCTTGTCTGAAGTACGTTTAATGTTTTCTTTTGCTTTCACTTAAATGCACAAATTGAAATACGTACATGATAAATTCAAATCTTACAGCGTTTTCACCCTATTCATTGCAGTATTTGATTACTAATTTGATATTCACAATTTTACATTCATAACCATACCAATCACAATGTGCCTGTACTAGCCTGTAAAACATTGAACAGATTCTTAAACACAGCATCTTCAAAACCAAAGAACAGCACTCCAAAATCATGCACAAGCAGCCCTTGACAATATCAGCGATAGATTAGAGTGCTGGCCTATCTCGAGTCAGTGCTTAATCTGTAAAACACCAGATTTCAAACAATTTGGTTAAGCCTAGCCCTACTCAACTGCACTGGTTACTGACTTACGCAAATTACGCCTGTGAAACTATCGTATTCTTGAATGGAAAATACAATAATACAACATACATTTCTAAAGTCTGACCAGAGTAAAAAAACCCCAGATCTAGTGAAAAAAAATCAGCAGTGGCAACACTGGCGCGACCACAGGTTTGGAGTTTCCGGCTCTCAGTGACGTTGCAATAAATACGTTCTGCGTGATGGCCGCTGGCGCTGCTAACGAACGAGTGTTTGGTATCGATGGTCATGTCTTGAGTAGCAGACGAGCAAATTTGAAAGATCTGCTCAGTGAACCCCACTGTTTTTTAAGTGTTCTAAGAAGCGCTGAAGTTTGACTAGGTTTCATGTTTTTACTTGGAACAGTGTTTTTAAGACCTGTTGGATTTGAAATCAATCACTTAACAAATTGCCACATTGCATGTTTTCAGTGGTTTTCAGACACACAGTGATAGGGTTGCCAGATGGCCGGTATTTTACTGCTAATGTTGCATAGACCGGTAAGAAGCCCGTTTTTTAAAGCCAGTGCCTGGAGCAGTCCCGTCGCCACGGGGGGATTTGTGGGCTAGCCCCCACAAACGTTCCAAGGCCCCCAAATTGAAATATGAAACATTAGAAATCAGTGGAATTTTTGTGAAATTTGAATGTCAAGTCCCCCTGCACAAACGTAAAGCCCCCGATTGACGACTTTCTGGCCTGGTGCCGGTATTTTGAAATTACATAATTTGCAATAACTGCGAAAAGAGCTGACGCCGAACTTCTCAAATTAATGACTTTCGTTCGGGCAAGTTCATACAAGAGCAAATTGTTGCTTGCGTCTTAACAACACTCATTGTCTCTCCGTTTTCCCTTGTTTAGTCCTACTTAGCATCTTCCGTCGTTCCAAACTTGATTTGTATGAGCATTTCTCTTGACAATTAATCGTGTAACTGGCGTAGGTCAGGTAGGTGGGGTTTTTGTCTCAACTGCTGTACTACCGCAGGCTATTGCAGGGAAATCATAGAAATGGACAGGACGACAGTGACATTGCAGAGACGACCGAACCTTTCACAATCACGCGAACTGCCGGTTTTAGTGGTCCAGAATGTAGTGGGATTTTTTTCAAGAGTTTCAGGTGAGCTCGAAAATGTTTTTTGCAAACTGAAGAGAATGCAGCACGCAAGAAATTATTAGTTGCGTTGTGGTGTTCATACAGGTAATACTACCGTAGAAAAGAAAATAGGGCCTACCATGAAAGTTTACGTAAAAACGTTCACTTCAGAAATTGATATACAACATAAAGTGGATTATTTTTTAGAGTTTAAGAAAACGTCTCCGTTCACATTAAACACTGCAGTTATCGTTTCTAATTTAAAGTAGGTTAGTTTGCTAATGCTTAGTATAGGGGTATAGAGTAAGCTGATGCTCACAAAGTGTATGTTTATACACTGTTGCTTCATGAAATTGTAAAAATAACATGAAAAATAAATGCATTGTCGAAAAAGCCTTCTTTTCAAAAATTTTATTCGAGAATCCAGTGCCATTAAATATGCGATTACGAATGCAACCTAGATTTCACAATGTTGAAAAAATTGCCGGTAATTTTACAAACGCATCTGGCAACCGTACACAGTGACAGGTTTGGAACAGAAACAGTGCAAGCAGGTGGGGGTTGGGAGAGCGTGCGGGCAAGATCTCTCAAATTTCTGCAGGGCGGGTTTAAATTTTGCGGGAACGGACAAAAGATTTCAACCCGCGCAGGACTCTAGTGTGGGGCCAATCAGATTAAAATGGCTGTGCAAATAAGGTTACCTAAACCTTCTTACTTCGCAAAGAGCAAACCATCTTCCATGCATAGTAAAGATCGCCAACTTAGTCATTGAGCTTGTCAAGTTACATTTATTAAACAAACGTAAAAAACTTCTTTAACAAAAATGTGGCCACTGCAAGGATATAATATTAGCCGCGTATTGCAAGCGTTGTCACCAATCCATCAGGGACAGGCTTGGTTTGCCACAAATTACCCGGGCCCAGGGGCGTTACGAGGGGGGAAAGGGGGGGCGCAATTCCCAAAAATGTCGCAAGCGCTTTCTGCAACACAGTGCATTTGCTTCCGAAAGAGCTCAGGTTCGAACAGTGGGGGGGGTCAAATTTGCTTCTTGCCCCGGGCGCCATCTAACCTCGTTACGCCCGGGCCCGATCTGGCGCGCTGATATTTTGGACGCATTTCACGATCGTTTGGTCTGTGACAGTCAGGCGGAGACCCATGCGCACTGAGACCGAGCAAAAAGGCCAAAGCGATCTTGTGGCTTGTCCCGTGGTATTCTTCGCAAATCCTACAAGTTTTGGTTAACCACTCGCACGAGCCATTCGTATGCTCTCAAGTCTGCAGTAGTAGTAGGACTGATAAGGGAGCATCTATTGTGTGGTTTGCACATGATCTGCATAACAGTGCTGCTGCTGCGATTTGTCTGAAATCCACCGATCGGTCTTCGACAGAAACGCGCTGAAGTTCTCTCGGTTCTTCTTTCCTCAACATCGTGTGCCGGAACATCCTGCAAGATAATTTCTGCTTTTTCAAACTTGTCGCGAGCGAGCCGATCTCCAGCGGCAGGTTGGCCTGAGAATATCAGGATGAATCGTGCTTCTTGGAAATGTCCTCGTACTTGACGTTCTCGACTGTCCGCCCCGTCAAAGGACCCTGCGTCCAAATAATGCAAACGGTGAAGTGCTTGCACGCGTCACGACACGAACGGTAACTTTCATCGTATCGTTCGAAATAGAAATGTCCGTGAACGAACTACCAGACAGCGTTTGAGATAACCCGGCAGTTGTAAAATGCTATTTGCAGGCCCACTGGAAGCGCCACCGGCAAAATTCCAATTTTGACTGAACTCAAGCAGCAAAGAATCAGGCAGAAAAATCACATGGTTTGCATATTCTTTGGTGAGAAGCAAAAGTTGCCTTCTATAAACTCGTGAAGTTCGATTGGGTTCATAATAGACTCAGTAACAAGAAAAAAGTTTGCAAGAAGTATATCAGAGTTTACCCTGAAGGCAACCATGCGCCACTTTGACCTCAGCAGGGTGCTAAGATGAATAAGAGAAATGCAATCTGTTGCACCAAGTGGCGAACCCATAGCAATTTGCTTCAAGGTTTGATGACATTTTGAAAACGTATTTTAATGATATATTGAAAAACGCATTGACATTTCGGCACCCCTGAGTAGTATTGCAAATGTCACCCTGGGGGGCGCGGCACCCCGGATGAGAACCACTGCATTTAAGCTGTTTAGGTAAGTTTTAACTTTAACGTTGGCTAACGACAGTGGCGTGTAGTGGTCATTGTTATGTGCGTTGTTTGTTACGTCACAACACGACATGTGATATGCACGAAGTTCGTTGACACAATACGCATATTATTCTACACGCACTCTCTATATTCGTTTTTGTATAATTTTCCATGTCATTGTGTTGACTATGAACTATCAGCGCTCCAGGTTGGGAGACCGGAGAAAAGTACACTCAGCCCTGCGACAGAGCAGTTCATAACGCCAAAAATGTCAGGCTGCGCGAGTGTCTCGTCGAATGCGAGCAGTCGAGCACAGGTGTACAGCTGGAATGGCGCACACCCAGGGCTTCGAGGTCGAAAATGCTAAACTACACAAGAGTTCAAAAAACAATGCACATAAAGCACGCAAGAAAACTTTCGTTTTTTTTATTGTGTGGCTGTTAAATATACTACTGGCGGCGGTCTAGGACAGTTCGGCGCTGCCTTGTCGGCGACGGGACGTTTCGGCGATGGTTGTCGGAAATGTTTTATTCGAAAAAATGTGTGTTTTTGAAATACTTTGAAGGCTAGACTACAAAGGATATTTGCTACATAAGTGTTTTTGTTGTCTTCCTGATGGCCAGTGACCAATGTAGTTTCCCGCCCGTCAGGATTTTGGAAGAACTCAGTGCGACGTGACCACGTGTGTAAAGAAACATGGCTTGTGACGTTTATTTTTGCTGGCATGAGGTGTTTGTGAGTTTATACAAAAGTTAAGCCTGGACAGCATCTATTGCTTGATCNTTCACGCAGGCAGGGGTGCATCTGGGGGTCTGTTTGGTTGTCATGACAGTCTATCTAATGCTGTCAGAATCTCATNCACTGCCACGCACACGCAGGAGCTGTTTTGTAAAATTTCGCTTCATTGCGTGAGGACAGTCGCCAATAACGATCGTTTAGTTTTGCAGTTTCGGGTTAATTTTATCTGCTGTTTACACCTACTAGGTTTATTACAAAATTAAGTAAGTTTAGGCTTTCNTCGGGGTCACGCCAAGTAACGCGAGTTCGTTTCCACTGAAACTATATTTTTTGATAAGCAACTTCTCATGTTGAAAGACGCTACCGACAGTTAGCCTCAAAAATTGTGGCCGCATTCTCTGAACAAAATATCAGTCAAGCGTCGTATTTTTAAAATAGCCTTTTTAGAATTGAGCAGTTGACGATGTTGTTTGCTGCGCAAGTACTATATTGATTTCGAGTAATTCACTTTCACATTACGATGAAAAGTAATCCGAGCAATTGCAATTCAATTGTTCTTCTCCGCAGTGATTTTGCAAGTATATTTGTAACACCGCCATCTTGATAGACAGCGTGCTCCACGGACGCGGTTGTGCAGCTGGTTGTCAGCATCGATTTAATAAGTGTATGTACGTTTGGATAAACAGCTCTCATTGCTGTACGATTGGTACAAGTGCTAGACCGAATCTTGCGCCTACACGCTTCACGACGACAGCGCGAAATTTGCACTTTGGTGACATTCCAAAAGAAAATACATTTCACATTTCATCGCCGAAACGGCGGCGCCGAACTGTCCCGTTCCGACTGGCGGAACAGAACAGATACGGGCTTGTTTGAGCCGTTAAGCTCAATCCAGTTGAACTGCCAGTTACTGACGAAGCTCGAATGTGTCCTGGTATATACGTTGACACTCATATCACAAGCACATGTGTGCGGCTGTATCAGCGCACACCCAGGGTTGCTACATCAAAAAATGAAACGGCAATCTAGTGGTGCACAAAAAAGTCAGCTAAATCAGGCAAGTTGAAATGGGACAGTTTTGAAATTCGGCTCAGGAAATGAATAAGACGTCCATAATTATCTTTCGAACCTTTTTCGTAACTTTCGTCTGATCGCACTATCTGGATAAAGTTATGTCACGACACAAAACCAATCAGTTTGTTTAGGCGTGCGCAGCACACCCGGGTAAAAGCCCCTTCCTAACGAGTTAACTTCGGTATTGGACATCGACAGTACAGAAAAAAAGCAATTCTTGTTTCAATTAATTCAACTCGAACTTACCTCGCATATCTTGACAGTGGCGCAGAACTTTTCCACGTTAACCGACTCCATGGTCGCAGTCAAACCACGGTAACCGCCGTTCAGTATCAGGACTTTTCTTCCTGCACATACCACAGCTGCAGCTAAAAAAGCTGTTTAATCTTCTTCGGCCAAGCAATTCAGTTGAGGTTAGCTTAAAATACATCATGGAAGATGCGAATCGGGTCGACAGGTCTCGGGGCGCGAATGATTATGTAGATCGTTGGCAATGGTCAGCAACATACTACAACGCAATGC
>JGI24158J21664_10011191_pt1 | contig 11941 bp, 11 predicted proteins | sample Ectturendosymbi3_FD_21664 | JGI IMG/M metagenome (IMG submission 21664) | reverse complement strand
TTTGCAACATTTTCTGCAACTGAGTTCTCGCGGGCCGCAAGAAAAGATCTCGCGGGCCGCATGTGGCCCGCGGGCCGTATGTTGTGCAGGCCTGCTGAGTAGCCTATAACATTTATTCACCGCAAGCTTCACACTTTCCTCTGTGAGCAAGAATAACATTGCCTAGCTCAATTTTGGGGGTGCAGTTAAACACCCCCCATGACCACACCCACCAGCTGTGACACGGCAGACCATCAGTTCCTTGCACAGGAAGCCATACTAGATGATGTGATACCAGTAGAAATTGGTTACCTTTCCAGCTAACTTAGACCCTCTGGGCTCCCGGTCTATTGTGCTTTTCTTTTCCTAATTGAAGTTTATAGAACTCTGGCTTAGCCAAAAAAGGCTTGCTCCTAACTGTGCCTGCACTTGTGGTAAAGGTCAAAGCATTTTACTGAGGACATGAACTTTGAGACCAGACAACGTTGTGGAACCTGTCCAGCATCAAAACAGAACAAAACAAGGTTCACGACAGGTGCCAACTGCCAACGATGGTGAACACTTGTTGTATTGATCACTTTCAAGTTTTCTGCAAAGATTACTTACACCCCTGGAATACTAACCCCGGGTGATTTTCAGCCGGACAGCACTAGTGGCCAGGTGGTCCTTAGGTGAAAATCACCCGACTGTATGGCTGATTGTTAGCTCGGGTGAAAATCACCTGACATTATGGTTAGTGTGAGTTCGGGTGAAAATCATCCCACTATGTTATAGTAAGTGTGAGTTTGGGGTGAAAATCACCCGACATTATGGTAAGAGTGACTTTTTTTCCCTGTTGATGCCATGGCATTGAAAAAATTTGGGGGGGCTTGATGCATTATTTGGGGACTTATTCCACCAAATCCTCCCTGTGGCGACGGGACTGGCCGTATGTGAGACATGAAAGTCATAAGGAGTGCCGCGATCAATCTGATTGCCCAACAATTGTCGTAAAGTATTTGCCCATTTTGGGCAAGTTTACCTTATGTGCCTGATTTTCGTGAAAATATGGCCCATTTTGGGCGAGGTTGATTAATGTGGCTGAAAGTTGCAATAAAAACAGAAAAATTTCATGTCTCAACCCAATTAACTTTTATTGTAGATACAACCAAAAGCATGAAATGAGGTTCTGTTTAAACCTTAAACCGATCGTCAATGACGCCTACTGGCGGAATTTTTGGATTTGTCTTTACTTTTTTGTTCATTTGTTGAGAGCACTTCACACATTTTTGTTTGGAGAATTGCTTTTGTTTTTCACCATATAAAAAATTTTCCAAAATCAAAACACTGGCCCAGATTGTATTTTCATGGCTATCTATCATCAGTTACAGAGTTTCTGCCCCATACCATAAAAACTATTTGACGTATTTGATATCAGAAGCTGAGTAAAATTATTTAAAACCATCCTCTTTACAATTATGAGCAGCTCAAAACTAGGCTTCCGTTTTCAAAGAATTCATGAGTACGCAAAAGCAGCTTTTCTTCAACTTGTAGTTATTGTACATTTTGCGTTGTACCTTGCCTGCCACCCGTTTGAATAGGTTCAGACGGTTAACTTTTTGCACTAATCTGCAACTGTTTGTGAAACCTCAAAATCAGGCCCGCAATAAGGGGGTGGGCAACCCAGCAGTTGCCCCTTCCCTAAATTTTTGAAAACATATTTTGTTGGCAAGTAAAATATGTTGCAATCATTTTGCCCCCCGCGAAAATATCATCTTGTTATCTTGTTCCGGCCCAACTTATCAAAAACGGTTTCTCTTCTCTGAACGACCGCTGTCCAAAATACAAGATGAAAACGCGTTCAAAAACCTGAAGTTGTTTACCAAGATGGAGATTAAATCCCTACACATTTATGCAAGGCAAAAGTGTATACAGGGTTGAGAAGAAAAATTTTCCTAAGGTTCAGACGCATTTGAAAGTTTTTTCTGCGGTTCGCCAGCAACCAACACAGCCTTATCAACAAAAACGGCCCCAGAAAAATTGCTAGCAACCTACTTCTAATCAAATCAATCTTAGAAATATTTACGTCAAAGCGATTAGATCTTCAGAAGAAAAAGTAAGAAATGATTTTGTTGCATATTGGGTTGTTCTTGATTTCAATCAATTTCCTTACCAATTTGGTTAAGGTGATCGGGATGTTTTTAATAAAAATGGTGGCATCCTTGGCTTATGACGCTTTGGGTTTCACGTTAATTTATCAAACCCACTCTTNGAAAACCAAGACAAAAACTGTCTGTGTAGCAGCAGCTGCAAGGAAGAGTCATGTCAAAAAATTGTGATACGCCGTAGATTTTCATCCAACGATAAGGTCTCAATATCCGATCATTTGTTGATAGCTGACCACACAAACACTTTCAGGAATTCGAATATTGCGATTTTATTGACACCAACGTGAAAACAAACTATGTTCACATACAGAGAAATCAGGAAAAATATACTTATTTTCCATGTGGCAAGTATTGTAAAGGGGTAGACGTTGAATATGCTGGAACGTTCGTCGATTGAGAAAAACAATAGACTTTTACGAAACAGACCAAAAAAGTAGAAATATCATTTCAAGTGTCTTGCTATCACAAATATTATCAACAGTGTGAAGCGATAGAATTTCGAAAATAATAGAAAATCCCACTTTTGTATCAGAAAGAAAGTCAAAAAGGAGGCACTTCTCACCTTGACTTTGCAGCCATCGCAATGGACAATAATTGAAGCAATGTCAGATGTTACCAAAAAACTCGTTAATGTTTCCATGCTTCTCAACCGGGGATCCGTAAAGCATTTTTAAGATCTCCGCACAAACCTTGCAGTTTGAAGCTCAGCGAATGTTTTTTTTGTTTGGTTAGGTGTGTGCTCTGTGGCCAATCGATGCAGTGCACACAGTATTTTACACATTGCTCACGCTAAGAAGTGGCCAAATCTAATTTCTCAATAATCGAAAGATCGTTGAAAAAACGAAGGGGTGCGCAGCGGTTATGGGTGCAGTGAAAAGGGTTCGTGGTGACAAAAAGATCAGAACTACTGCGTTAAACGCTTTTGTACTTTAGAACTCAAACGTTGCAAATCTTGGTGTTTCGCATCTCAAATTTATAACTTATCTGCAAATAAGCCGCAAGAAATAAAAATTCTAGTCAGTCTACACTAAACATGTACAAAAGACACCAGTAAACTTTTGAAACGAGCCTTCTACTGAACGAAATCTTCAGCGGAAAAAAGAAGCGATAAAAAAATTAAAACAACTGTTTGATGACTACTTTTGACAACTACTACAGGTTTTTTTTAAGGAAAATGTTAGAAACCCGCTTTGGATCTGTAGGGACCCGATTTCTCTGATTCTGGGGGCCCGATTTTCTCTGATTTTAGGGACCCGATGATAATTTTCTCTGATTCTAGGGACCCAATTTGAAATTCTAGGGACCCGAATCGGGTCCCAAAAGCGCCTTAAAAAAAACCCTGATTACTATATTTAAAATTTGCAAATTACTGTGGAATTTCGCTCTTAAACTTTCTGTCGAGTCTGTAAATCAGAATTATGATACTTTTAAAGCAATAAAATCCTTTGAAAATCTACAAAAACTTGGTGAAAACACAATCAGTTCTGAAACATGTTGATGAGTGATCATCAAGAAAGCCAGTTCTTTGGCAAAACCTTAAGAGTCATTCAGTTGATGGTCGTCGGCACATTTGAGGAGGAGTCGAAGTTCATGTTTGTGTGTCCATTGCTCTTCGCCGATTTTTCTTTCTTCTTTTTGGTTTTCGCCGGCATTTTAGCGCATGCGCATGCGCGGAGTACAAAGTATTGGAGAAACTCAACAATCGTGACCAAGCTCATTCCAATCCACAATCCGATCTGTCCACCTGCAACCCGTTGGCATTTTACAACGTACGATGACTGAATGAAACAAATGCGTTAATCAATTCTACAGAAAATGGCTGTACACAGTTCCGAAGCATAACTATCACGTGCATGCCAAACAGCTTGATTTTTTTCCGAATGTCAAAATCAACATTTTTCAGGCAAATCTTATTTTTGATTGATGGAAATTTATTTTCTCACCTATGTCGCTCAGCAAAGATGATTCGTCGATTTGCTTGGACTGAGTTTCTTTCGTGAAACCGATGTTTTCAAATGAAATGTCCAACGAAAGATAGTTTTCTTTCATGTACTTGGCCGATTGATTTAAAAGTTGCTGAAACGCAAATCGCAAAAAGGACATCAATACTCAGAAGAAAGCACGTATTGTTCACGGCCACAAAAAAGTAAAATTATCTAAGTTCGTTGTATTCTGAGTAGGCTATCTTGTCACTCGTAGAAATCACGTTTGTTTGATAAACCCAGAAAAGTCTGTAATTAATCGACTGAATTGTTTCTGACATATTTACCAGTCGTTTTAATAGTTGTTTACATTGTTGCAGAAGTACCTGGGACCTCCAAATGCTGCAAAGTTAGCTTCAATGTATATGTTTTTCTGGGGCTAGTTAGGTCACCTGGTTTACGAAACCATTAAATGTGATTCTGGTGACTACGGGTTTACAAGTTTGAAAGCCTCCTGCAAGCAAAGAAACTAAGCTTGCGGTTATAAGTGAGCAAACTATGGCCTAACCAATATACTTTCAAAGGCATATCACAGCCCGACACTGACTTGCACAAGCACCACTTCCCTTTGCGCCATAGATTTCTTTGGAACAATAATTTTACACCAGAGGGTTCGAATTTTTAAGGCGTTAAAGAAAAGAAAACGATGCACGAATACACTGCACCGGACGTTCGAAAATTTGTTTAGGATAAAACTTCTTAGGGTTCGCCGAAAAGCTGTTGTGGTCGAGTGCTCGACGCTACCCAGCAGAGCTTACAGAACATATTTGGTGAAACGAAATGTGTTGGTGCATAAAAAATAAAGAATATACTAATATACATGTAGTTACATTTACACTGACAAAAAGTGGTGACCGGTAACTTCAGCGTATTCTAAATTTTCGTTCTGATGATCTTCGTGGGTGAAAGCAAGTAAGAGAGCATGCCTTGTTTGCAACATTTCGAGACACAGACACAAACCTGTAATCCTTCGCTTGTTCGTACGTTGGGAAATTCAGAATATGAAACTTTGACTGGATACTCAGTAAACGTGCAGGGAATTGTACACGAACAGTCGCTTGGTTGCAGCTGAAAAGAAAAGAAAACCATTGTAGCAAAAAAGAAAAAATGGATCAATGAAAACGCTGCTGAAGAAACAGTCATCCATGCAAAAACAGGTGCACATATGATTTTGTGTAGAATCGTTCACCGTAGTACAAGACATTCATTTCTGACGCACTAATGACAAATATTGCCTGCGACGTATACGTTACGAATTTTTGCACAAAAATCAAAAAATATGCGAAAAATATGTTGATATTTATCTCAGTTAAAAACCTTATGTCTTCCATGTTGGCAGAATCACTTCGTTAGACATAATGTGTTTAATTTTTTGAAAATATATTTTTTATTGGGCTGAGCCTCATGTGCATCGGTATCGCTCACTTAGTATGGAGAAAGTGAGTGCTTGGTGCGCTTTGAGTCGTAATGCCATTATCGAGCTACAGTGGTTCCAGGATGCTGATGGATGACCGGTGATTGTGAACACAGATTGATACAATGAACTATGGAGAAGAAAATTCATTCTTCTCATTAGTTCAGCCAATCGAGGAGTGGACGTGGATACTGTGGTTTATCCTCAGAATGGAGCAACATCGCATTGCTGCTATGCTTCGCTCGAATACCTCCATCGTTACTCTCATGGCTCATTGGAGAAAGGTTCATCGACTGTCGTACGTACCACACTTGACCTGAACATTCTCCAGGTCTACCCCTTTGAATTATTTTCTGNGGGGATACGTAAANAGACAAGATCTATGCTAACAACCCCTAAACTATTGATGCGATCAACAATAACATTCGAAATGAAATTCGGAAAATTGCCCATGAGATGATGGACAGGGTCATTACTAGGGCCAAACTTGATAATATGACTTTATTTTTCAAAAAATATGATTTTGTATGACCAAACAAAAATGGCTGAGCTAGAACTTGCAACCACTGTACAAAGAAGCATTACCAGCGAAAATAGGCATAAAAGATGGTAGTCCCATGGTTTGTTGAAAGCCCACTGCAGCAAACAGCTCAAAACACGAGCAAAACATATAGTTTGGTTTGATGCAAATTCAAAGCATGCGTGGACATTGGTTTATTTCTTTGGGGCAGCAAGAACATGCGTTTTCAAGGAGTACAACTTGGTTCACCTTCGTCTTTGCCAACATTCGCAAGGTACCCAAGTGGGTTCAATTTGTAGGATGCAGCCTAGACCTAACGATATAGTAGCTTCACTTGATATTTTTAGATTATTTTATTATTTTCCTTATTGAATTAGGTTGAAAATGTGCAAAACATGACTTTATGACCTTACATGTAAAATGTGACTTTTTATGACTTTAAAACTTTTGTTATAGACTTCGTAGGGGTGCGATTTTTTATTTAAAATTATTTTCATAGTTTCCTGAAGCACAAAAAATGTGACTTTTTTGTCTTTAAATGGCCCTAGTCATTAAAAACTTCAATGTGGGAGTAGCCACAGAGATTCAGCGCCAAGGAGCTTGGATCAAGTACGTTATACATCATTTAATTGTGCTCGCAAATGGTGGTGTGCGAAAGAAAACCTACGCCACGCAAAACATACATGTCTGTAAGGCAGAACTGTGAAAAAATCTCGAAGTATTTCTTTCCATACAAAATACTTTACATTGTGTATTACCGTAAGAGACATTGAAGTCCGTAGTTGGTATTTTATGTCACGTTTTAACTTTAACAGAGATAATGTTCACCCGTCAGATAGGATCTGTGCGGTGCTTTCTTAATGTTCAGTGGGCCAGATTGTAAAACCCATAGGGCCGCAAGTGGAATACGGGCTGCTGTTTCGCCCATGCCTGTCTTAGCCAAGATATATACGTGTATTTGAAACATTTTTTAATGCAATTCCAAAAAGTAAATGGCATTATTTTCTGATATCATCAAAATTCTTTGAGAATAAATATCGATGTAAACATAATACCATGCGAATACTTACATCTTGCTCAAGTTTGGCCAAAAGTGGAGAACTGCAATTTCTCATTTGCTCGAGACTGCATTCTGGAGCACTGTCTGCAGCCCAGTATTGATTAAATGTCCGACAGTTACATTTTTCAATTACTTGTTTTGTCAAGCATTCTGCAAATCAAGGCATGCAACGTAAGACAAAGTGTTAAAAAAGTACTTCAACACCAGCATACCTCTAAAAACGACTTTTCAAAAGAAACAAACTCTCTTAACAATAGTGGAATAAATAACGCAAATGGCTTGGTGCTGCCCAAGACGTTCTGGCGTCTTTGCTGATCAAGGAAGTCAGAGTTGTGAAGATCGCAAGAATTGCTCAATTCTTGTCTACATACCGTGCATGCAGGTTTCAAATGAATATTCCTCAAAAAACTTCAGAATCTTTTGATTTTCTGGATCGCATTGACCCCAAGGTTTGTGCATGATTTCCAAATCTTTGCGCGTCACAGCAGCGTACGCTTTCGTTCCAACTGGAACTGCAATGCCGAACTTATCAACGTCAGGAGGAACATGTTTGTTATGAATCTGCACGGAAAGATCCTCAGTGATGTACAATATATGGTACAGGGCGGATAAGAGTGTATAAACAATTTTTGGAGTTGTTATCACTCAACTTGATCACTGCTTGCCTGTTTTCACTAACGTTTTTTCTGTCAGTTGACGTTTACAAGTGCTTACTCTAGTTTTGTCATAATCTTCCTTTGAAATCTTAATGTCATTAAGTATCAAACAGGCTTAACCATTCGCCCTGCAATGCACGTGGTCAATGTCAAAACGTTTCAATATTTAAATTTCCAAGCCTTGCAACACTCATCACGCTTTGCGATTGTTCCACGATAAATACTGACGTTATCTGTAAATAACATTTCTTTATTCGTTGTTACTGGTCACTGTCACAGTAAAATAATTATGGTGTGAACATAATTGCAAGTTGCCAAGGTCAAGTTCGATTAGATGGTGAAGTGCAGTGTGCAGAGCATTGGACAACCACCTTGTTGTCTGTGATACCATAAGATTTTGACACTCATTTCATTGGAAGTACAACTGTTTTTGTCTCATTCTGGAGGAAAAAATTGACTTTTGTCAATGAAATTTTTGAAAACAGGGTTTTGCATGATATTTGAAGACCGCAAAGGAAAAGTGCCTGAGTCACATATTTAGGTAAACAGATTTAGACACCGGTACATTAGGTTAACATGATTTTTAGAAATCTAACACCGAAAAAGTGTTTAAAGAGTAAATCTGCGCATCCACATTCTGCTTCATGTTATATTTCATTTGCAATTGTTATGAACTTTAACACCTTTTTTCGAAACTGGCAACTTCTTTTCCACCGATAACTTGATAAGAATCACTTAACGTTTTGGATGTAGGCCTTTGCAAAGTACATAACAGTATATGATTTCCGGTTTCAAAACAATACTTGAAACGTGTGCTTAAAAAATTTAAACAAATGTGATTCAAACTTTTTTGGGCGCAACAACATACTCCGCATTCACAAAATCTCTGCATGCGACTGAAAACTCTTTCCACGTGAAACATATTTAGCCTGTTTACATGGCACATTTCACTGTGGCCTAATTGTGACTTTTGATCGATTGTGGCTTTTATTTTCTGAGTCACGCTTAAGAGTGTGGCTTTCTTAAGCGGGACACAGAAAATAGAAAGCCACAATCGACCAATAGCCACAATTAGGCCACAATGAAATGTGCCACGTAAATAGGCTAATTGAGGTAAAGCCATGGAATACCACAGGAGACAAATACTGTATTACAAAAACAAGTGATGCATGCACAACACATTTGCAAAATCAACAAGAATGCGAAAAAAAGGACTATAAAGCTAAGCTGAACAATTACTTGAAACCGAATTCCAGCTTCCTGTCGCCCGTCAGACGACTCGGTATAAAACCAGTGCAATGCGTTCACAATCATGAACAGACCATTGGCTGTGCCTGCAATTGTCTGTTGCTTTATGATTTTTGGATCAGCGTTGAATGTGTAGCATTTTCCTTCAATAAATAAAGTGCACAGAACCAAGGTTGATTTCGCAACATTAGCTGAATGGCTTTGTTTCTCTAAGTTATCAGCTTATCTCTGACTGTTTTACTTATTCCTGTTCAGAGAAAATGAAAGTATACTAGCCAGGGGCGGATCCAGCCAGTAACGTTAGGGGGGGAGATTTCCGGAATACTTAGAAGTCAAGTTTCATAACGGTTTTGCTACTATAAGAGGGATGAAGTATGTTTCACAACACTGCTGCGGCAAAAAATTGAATGATAAAATGGCCTTATATCGTCGTGAATGCTCTTTTCCGAGTCGTAAAAATCATGGTGAGTAAAGTTACTTTCGTAGGTTTTAGGAGGCGCTATTGCCCCAATCTTCCCCCTCTGGATCTGGCCCTGATACTAGCGATCCCAGCATACACCCAACCTAAACCTGAAGTTATGTAGACATAATATTCTGCAAACCAAACGTTAAGTCATGAGAAGCAAAAGGTCTGCAAGAAAAATTTTTCATGAACATGCTTCAACGAATAACAGAAAATATGTGCTTACGTGTTGTCTACAAGCTTTCAAACCCACTGTGTTACTTAAGCACACTTGCATGCCACGTTCAACATCTATCCGATATTTAGTTTTAATTACACTCCTACTAAATCCTGATTGACAAAGTCAACATTGATTAATTAAGTGTAGTTATCGATTTTTCAGCCCTAACCTGCCAACCACTATCGCTGAGCTTTAAAGATGCAAATTTTCGCCTAGTTCATTTTAAAATAAAAAAACGGTAAGGCTTCCAATTGAGCTTTTTTCCCAGGATCTGATGACGTGTCCCAACAATCCCTTAACCCCCCAGTCGTGTTGTCAGAGCAAAAAGTTCAAACCCAAAAGTGCCCGAATTTTAAAATCGAAGCTAGGAGACTTTCTGCTTTTTTAGAAGGTTTGAACAGCTCTTTAGCTCTATCGGTCGGCAAGTTATGACTAGACAAAATCCGAGTCACTATAGTGACTTTGCGTCCCTTGAAGGATTAAGTTGCCAAGCAGAAGCAAGGCTGATAAAAGGCTCTCANCACTTCACGTTTGTTTGCAGGCATCCAGATGCAGAAACACACTAAACTTTATTTACACAAGGTTTCGCTAGAGCAACAAATCAGCAGCAGCACGGTAACAGAAACATACACAGTGCACATCCTACTGTGTATACCGTACAGACTCGAAACTGACGAAACGAGTCAGAGTGTGTTCTCGCTACGCGATCGCACACACAAACGTGTCGAATTAGGAATGAGTTTTACCAACGACACATATAGGCAACCTGGCAAAAATAACAATGTAGACATGCAAACCAGCTTGCCTAGAAAAGCAAATATAAAGCCGCAAAAGTCACGGCAATGCGAATTACTTATAAACAGTACATCCACTGTAAGTGTTACAGGGTCGCAAAGCGTGGTGCAACTCGATCAGCGTCAGACCTACCTGAGTTCGTCAACACCGGCCTGAAATCAACGGGAGTGCATGGTTCCCACTTGAATCTGCAAGTAAAGATGTCAGAAATGTGTTTGTTTCCCGGAATATCTAAATAATTTCTGCTGTCATTTTTCGATTTACAGTAGAGATAGAAACAACCAATGCGGTACAATTGAAAGTTGACTTGACTCTTATTAGGATTTACAAGAGATGGTAAATTGTTACGATTGTTTTGTGTGCATGGTGATTTGATTAACTAGCGCGTTGTAAGCATTATTTGAAAGCATCCGTACAACTTACAGGAGGTGGCAGCAAGCACAACCTGGTACACTGGTACAGCCAGAAGTAATGCTCTGAAAGCTGTATTTGCCACCTTACAGCAAGAATAACAGATATTGTATTAGGTTGGCAGATACGAGCGACGAAAACTATCGCTACAACCACCCTAATCTTTTTCCAAACATGAAAGTGCTAAAGACATTGTACTCCTGACTTTCCAATCACAGAGAGGGGCTAAAACACCTTTTACACACGATAGTTCAAGTTTCTTTCTGGCATATGATAAGTGTCCAAAGGAATGTACAAAAACGTACGTTCCTCAGAAAATGTTTGTGGCAGAAGAGGTGCCAGAAACACCGTCTACCTTGTCCCGTTGAGAAACTTGCCTCTCCTTTCAGGTTTAGCAATTTTCCGCATAACTGCGCTTATAGTAGACTCAGTGCAAAGCCTCTCCTACAAAACTGTGCCAGCCGCAGCGCTCTTCCGCGGTACCCCCAGATATCTGATATCCATCCCTAAAGTGGGTGTGTGAATGGCGCGACCGGTTTGTCCAACGATATAATTAGGGTAATAACTTCCAAGTAATGCGCAAACGTAACCAAACCCGTCGCGCATCGATCATCGTGGGCGTGACCAAGGACCGCGCTTAGGCCTTAGGCAGAGGAAACCACTCGAAAAATGCGCGACAACCTTCCTATCAACTATACACACGGGGAGGCCCCAGGTTGCCCGTCTGGGGAGGCGAATGGGGACAGCGCAAAGTAATTTGAAACTGGAACATCACTTTACTTACAGGCAAAGAGCATCAACTGGTCGAGGAAGCCAACCTATATTTCTTGGGTGTTGTTGGCAGGGGCGGATCCAGGGGAGGCGATCGCCCCCCCTGAAACCTACAAAAGTAACTTTCACCATAAATTTGTACAATTCAGAAAGCAGCATTCGCGGTATAAGGCTATTTTGCCGTCCATTGTTTTGTCACAGCAGTGTTATGAAGTATACTTCATCTCACTTACAGTAGTGAAGCCGTTGTGAGATTTGACTGCCTAATATTACTG
>JGI24158J21664_10011189_pt1 | contig 11941 bp, 9 predicted proteins | sample Ectturendosymbi3_FD_21664 | JGI IMG/M metagenome (IMG submission 21664) | reverse complement strand
TAAATTTATGAAAGTTTAGGTTTAGTATCTACTAAATAGGACTACATGCACAAAGAGACATGCAAAACGACAAAATTTATTGACTTTAAAATTCAGAAGTACAGTCTAAGTGTGACAATTCAGCATCATTCTGACACTCATTCTGTTTCTGAACTTGGTATGACATGGCTACTGTCTCATGGGAAATACAAATCTGTGCTAGGAATGACATTCCTATGGACAAGCCTGTGTATAACGTCATGCTCACTGCCGTCTATGTTGTTTACTTGCATCTCCACATGTGTTGCGCAAAAAACATATTACGTCTCTTGAAGTCGACATTTGACAGCGATTGATTTAAACCTCTTATTTCGTACGACTCTTGCAAAGCCTTTGGGTTCAACATTTTATCTGTGTTGACAAGGTTGGACAAAGCATTGAGAAAAGTCCACGACGCCGAAGGTTCGATGCAGGAACGACGCCAGCAACGAGACTTGCTCCTCCCGCTCCTGGAAGATGCGCGAGAGTGTGAGCGTTCTTGGCAACGTCACGTGGACGAAGAGCGGCAAGAGTACGCGGAGGCGCAAGAGCGATGCGCTGCCGAGGAGGAGAATATTGAGAAGCTCGAAAACGAGTTAGTTGTGCTGCAGAAAGCGGAAAAGCACGTCACGAGGAAGGTGCATCCTTTTTGTGTCGCTTTTCATCTTCGCATTGCGTGCGTTTTGTCAAGATCTTCATGATACGTAACTGTGTTCTACTGGTGTCTATACTCGGCGCGGCTTGCGTAATCCGTATTGAACAAGCATCCGAGAAATTTCTTGAAAGGAAATTTGTGTTGTTATGATGTCTTACCTACGACCAAAGTACATGGTGTGTGCGTGCGCAAGCTGTAAAATATTAAAGATAGTTATGTCTGTTGCGCATCAGAAGTTTCATCAAGCACCTTTGTACTCTCAACGTGCCAAAAGTAACTTCCAGCGCCCAGATAGGTCAACTTTACCCCATGGGCCACATGGCTTCTTGCGCAGTGACTGCCAACCATTACCGACATTTCATCACTGCTTTTCAAATCAAATAAGTGAGCTTAAGGGCCTTTGGATTGGTTAGCTTCCGATGCCGCGAAAGTATTTCTAAAAGCCTTTGTTACAATGACCTTTCTTTGCAATTGAACGCTACAGTTGAAGCCGCTGTTCGAAAGCGCCCAAGCTGCTTCGGATGCCCTCTCACAGAATGGCTTGTGGGAATTGAAGAGGTACGCCAAGCCGCCCGAGTCGGCAGTACTGGTCGTCAATTGCCTCTGCCACATGTTCAACGTGTCGCCCGCGAACTGGGAGAACGGACGGTCTCTTATAGGAAGAGAAAAGTAAGTTTGACAGTGTCTGTGGACTGTGCTACATATATGTGCAGTACGCTGGTTTGTAAAATGTATGGTATCTGTTGCCAGGAAGTGACATGGCGTCACCAGTAGGAGGCAATAGTGATGCCCCTATTCACAGCTGGTGCCCTCATTTATTAGTACTGATGGTTTTCTTTTTACTTTTTCCTTAAATTTGGTCCCTGTGTTTTGTTTGCCACGCCAGCCCTCCCCAGCAACCGAAACATGGCGATGTGCAGGTCGTTGTATGATGCAGAAGATGTTCCGTTCTTTCATGCTAGCTGACATGCATAGAAGTATACGCAGAAGGTTCTACAATCGGTTGGAATATCAAGTTGGGAGCAAAATTTTAAAAATTCGGGGCTTTACTAGTTTTGAAGAGCATTACCGGCAATTATTCGGTTTACGTTCAGCTATGTCAGTTCTAGAGTTTCGTTGAGCTCTTGTACATCGCAAACTTGTTTTCCAATTTATCGAACGTTTTCCTCTGAACCTTACAGGAATTTTTGGCCAGGGCTTTATGGTCAAGTAACTGCAGAATTGTTCGACATCTGTGCCACTACTTATTTGACTCCTGATAAAACTTTGTCGCGTAGGTTTTTTCAAGACTTGCAGTTCTACGACAAAGACAACATTCCTACGCCTGTTTTCCACACCATCCAACGATACGTGCACACTCCCGAATTTGTGGTGAGAATCTCTGTGTTAGTTTGCTACGGTAGCTGCAAGTGTCTAGTTTTGTGAAGGGTACGTTCATTTCAACTGGTGTGCGTCTTTCAAATGTCTATCGAAGGTGTGTTTGATTTTTTTGTATGTTTAGTCTTTGAACCGTCGGCATCAGTGCTTCGTGCACGAACACGTCACGGTCGTGGTTGAAAATATTAGGGATGGAAACAAAATGTGGGGTGTAGATAGTTTCAGCGTCTGCAGGTGGACTCCGTGGAAACATATTTGCTCTAAAAACTATTTCTTCTGTGTGAAGCGTTTCAAACTGGCTTGAACCGAAAGGGATTTCTGTGTTTTTCGTCAAAACAAAAGTGGTAAAGATCTGTCAACTGAAACACGCCTGTAGGAAGAAGTCGCGACCTTTTGAGCTGATGAAAATGTTACGGGGCCCGATACGTATGAAATAACTGGCACACTGCTTTTAAAATTCTTCTCGTCAATAAAACCATGCTACGCAATCAAATCCTGCTTTTGCTTTCTCTTATTAGGATGAGTAATTATTCTTTGCTGACAGAATGTCGTCCGTTTAAGAAACAAGCACAAAAGTGTACGTGTAAGCGCCACTATGTCCATGTGCGCTGTTCTGCCGAAGATGACTTTGTGTTCAAAGGCAGCGTGTTCAAATAACTCGCGGATTCGATTAATGCCACAGCTGCTCACAATGCAAGCTATCGGATCCTGTCTTGCTTCTTTGCGCAGCCGGAGCATGTGGCCAAAGGAAGCAAAGCTGCGGCTGAGCTGTGCGCGTGGGTGCATGCCATCTACCAGTACGCCAAGACCCTGCGAACCTTGCAGCCAATCCTTGACGCCGAAAAGAGTTTGTTGTTGAAGCTCGATGCTGCCAAAGCAACACTGGGGTCAAAACGAGTGAGGTCAGGTTAACAGATCATTGACTGGAACTTAATTGGTTAATGACTGCCGGTACTTCTTTGCAACGTGTAGCTAATTCTTTGCAAATTTGTTAACTTTAGATACAGGTTGGCTACATACGGCAGAGGTAATTTTTTTTAATGTTTTTTCTCAAGTGGAACAAACTACGTTATAATTATGTGCAATCAAACGCTTGTCAAGGTATTGTTCCGAGTTTTCGCAGCACTTACTAATTTCTTCGCCGTAAATGACAATGTAATGTCATTATTGTAAGACGTTCGCGGTGTTTTTTTGCATAAAGCTTTTATCTTGTAAGACTTTGCATAAAGAATGCTACGTGACGTGCCATTAGCTTCATTTTATGGGATAGCGTCAATTCATGTTCTTTCTGATATATAGGCGCAGTACAACTAGTAGTTGGAGAATTTGCAGAAAGAAAAGTCTTGCGCAGCGAGTCATGTGTTTTGCATATTAGGTTAGAAATTGGCCTGTGTTGTATATGTTGTCATGAGCCGTGGTCGAACGCTGATGCGACGCAAGATTCCGTGGCGTATGGCATGGATGCCTCTGAAATTTCTTCTTGTAGTCATTGACTCTTTGGCGACTGGGTGCGGCATTCTTTTTCGGGTGTTGCGCTGGGCTCGCCTATCGCCGTGTATAAATAAAAAGCAATTATTATGCGCACTGGAGTTTAACCCTAAGCCAGCTTCAACTGGATAAAATGATTGTCTCATTTCGCCCCAACTGGTTCTTTGCATCTTTCACAGATGTTTGTAAACACGATGTACTGAGGAAAATCAGGATGATTTGGCTTGGTAGGTGAAAGATCCAGGGTTTGTCAGGTTTTGAAAAAAGTTACTGGCTGGCTTGATGCAGTCAATGCTGATAATAATTCGTGCAGAGATAAATCTTATTTCTCAACAATCAGACATAGAAGAGCCAGTAAAACCCTTTACTATAATAAGCAAATGGAAAAGCAAACACAGCATTTTGTAGCAGATTCTGTGCACCCCGTTCCCAGGCGCAATTGCTTGAAATCCCGACTGTGCTACTTTCCCATTTCGGTCATTTAAGCTGAAGTTTAAAAGTGTCATGTAAGCAAATTTCTATCAGCTTTTACGTTCGTCATTTAACGACCCCTGGAAACCACTGGTATTGATTTAATTGTTGCGTCATGCGCTGTGCTGCCGAAGATGACAAAGCTAAGCCAAACACGTTCTCAACATGCTTGTTGCCTTATTTTGCTACATACATAAAGAAGGGCACGTATATGAGAATTGCTTTCGCTCCTCTCATCATTTCGTTGGCTCCGACCGCTTGTTGATTGAACGTTCAATTGGAGCTGAATTGAAGCTCTTGTCTGCAGGAGCTACCAGATTAAAAACGAGCTTGACTCGAAGATACAGAAGCACAAAGATGCAGCCGCAGAAGTCTGGAAATACACGAAAGGCCTTGATGACCTTGATGCCCTCATCGCAGAGGTACACGTTTCAACTATTGCTAACCCTTGTTTTCTTGCTTGCTGCAATGCTTGCCTTAAACATATTCATTCTCAACCATTGTCAAACTTCTATATCAATTACATTCGCTTGTGCATCGCGCAAGGACGTCTTACAACTCAAGAGCAGAAATAAACGTGTTTATATTTTCTGTTTTGCAGGGCGATGTGTTGATGAATTCCATGCTGAAGCAAATTCAGATTTGGCGCCTGCACAAAGAGAAAGCCCAGTCGCGCCTGGAGTCTGCGGTCGGCGACAGCGCTTTGATGTCCGCTGCTGTAACTTACTTTGGTTCTTTACCTTCACAGCAGCGAAAGTTGGCGATCAAGAAATGGTTGAACGTTTGCATGAACGTGAGCATGCTTGTTGGTGATGCGCGTTATACAAAGCAGTGTAGGGTTGGTGCTTGACGAAAGCGTTGTCCTATTGTGTACATGCACAACAAGTAGCTGTTGGTTCCTTGTACATCATGCAGTACCGTCGCCAGAAAATCTTCGAAAAAGGGCTTTACGTTTGCGCGGGGGGCTTGACATTCTGAAAATTTACATTAACATATAAGGTAGTATAGTGGACCTTGTACTGCTTTGTCCCTAAATTACAGCACAGAACAAATTACGGATTGATAAAAATCCACCGACTTCTAGCGCATCAAAGTTCATTTTGGGAGAGCTTGAAGCTTTGTTTGGGGGAGCTAAGCCCACAAAATCCGACCGTGATGACGGGACTGTGTACATGTACAATAAGGTGTCGGACGATTCCGTTCCTGCTTAAACAAATGGCGTATGGCCTCGTCTGCGGCTTGTGAGTGTGACGCAAAAGAACAGACCGTCGACCATGTTGTCCTTCAATATCCAATCAATCGACCTCTTCATTGACTGCACGGCCTGGCGCCAATGGTTCGGGGATAACGAGACAATTGAATGGCTGCTCAACACCTACCCCCAGATCTATTAAGGCCTAAAAGTGGATTTAAAGAACTCCTCATACAAGGAAGATGAAACTTTTGGCGATCCATCTGTGAAGAAAATGCTATATTAACTTGTTTTTTATTCCCCTTAGTTTTGCGTTCAGGGATAAGTTGCGGACTTAAGGCCAATTCAAGGCAAGGACTGCTTAACCGTATCTGGTTCGTAGGCAACCAGGTGAAAAAGATAAAGGAATCTTGCATTTTTGTCGCGCCAGCACGTCTTTTGTTTTCGCGCAGGCTTCTTTAGATGCAGAGTCAAACACGTTGAAACTACCTGACAATGAAAAACACGGGACTTCGAAGGATATCCAATCTGAGTCGGAGAAAAGCACTGACGCCTTGTCTGACGATCTCACGAGTGGAACCGGCGATTCCAAAAACTCTATTCCCACGAAAAGCGTCACAGGGTATCGAGGATTCTTGCAGGTGGTGTAACGAATGAAAAGATGGCTTATGCTTGGTATCTTTTGTTCATGTAGATCAGTTTTTGAAGTTTTCGTTATTTACTGTCACCTTTGTTTGTAAAACGGTCGTTTCTGTTTACAGTTCATGAGGATTTTATAAAGGAATCAAATTACTTGTGCAATAGCAGTGGTTCTTACCGGGTAGGCACGCCTCCCCAGGACGCGTCAATAAATTTGAGGGGGGAGCGAGTCCTTGCGCGCTCTACCACATGGATGCGTTTGAACGGGAAAGTATTTCGTCCAATTCACTTGTTTAAATCAGAGGGGGCTTGAAACAAAGGGCAATTGCTTAAGGAAGGCGTGGTAGAGAAGGTTAAGAACCAATATGCAATAGGAATAGCATCTCATTGGTTTGATTATTATTTTGTAACTATGTTGTTGCAGTTGGTGCTGCTTTGTTGCTAAGCCTACGAATATTAATCCAACTGTTGTCTAACAAAGGTTTAAATATACTTCTAACTTTTTGTAAACCTTACAGAAGGCATCCAAACTATAAAAGAACATTGAATAATTTTACTGTCCTTCCTACTGTACTTTTTGAGTGGTTCACAGTTGTGTTGATCATCCAGCAGACTGCAAACTCTTCAAATAATATAACCTTGTTAAATTCGCCAGAATTTGACCATTAACTTTAAACTATAAAAAAATTTATGAAACTGTTGAGGGGTGCCTGACGAGACAACCTGCTTAACAGTTTTTTTCGGTGTCCCAGCACCTTAACTTTAATTTGCACAAAAGTGTTTAATATTTGCACGACAAAACTCTATCTATCTATCATTCGAAATCAGGTAGGTGTGACGCCACCCCTCGTGAAGTGTCCATGTGACGTCACTCCTGTGAAATGTCAAACCCTTATGTGTGCTTTCCAGGTACGAGGCAAGGTGAACCCGATCGACATTCTGTCGTCGCCCAGTCAGCAACGAGCGTGGCACAAAGCGGGCCTGTCGCGGGACGTTGAGGCCCGATTCGACGCTCTGCGGCTTCGGTCCCTGTGCCTGCACCAGGATCTCAGATGGTGCCTGCTCTACGACCCAGACGATCAGGCAGTCACGTGGTTGCACGTCATCTTCGAGCAGTTGAGGAAAGATGTCGAAAGTGGATCGTTTGAGACGCGTATGGTTTCTTGTGTTGAATCGATTTCGCTGTATGCGAGAGTAATCGGCGCCAGTCGTGTGAGAGAAGTTTGAGAATGACGAAAAGAAGGCGAATTCGACTTGCAGTTTGCTTTGGCTAAAAAGCACTTTACCACCCTAGCCTACTTTCCATTATCGACATTAATCCACCCTCTGACCCTCGTAAATTTCTCGCCGATATTTCTCCTGAATTTTGTTCATCAACGTGAGTGTGCAATGTTTATAAAAGCGGTGGTCCTGCTCTTCTCAAAGAAAGCGCGCATAATCGGATGATTAGCACTGAAGTACACTTGCATGTAAACAAAATCACTTTTTGCAAAAGACGAGCTGTGGACAGGCAGTGCAAACACCCTCATTTTAATGCGATTGTTTTTTCACAAACATGTCTTTCGTCTTTGAAATTGAAAGAACATCATGTAATTTCCTGAGTAAAGTGCAAAGCGGAGACCTTATATTTTTTATCGACATGAAAACAGTGCTGCCATCATTTTCTGTTACCTGGTATTTTTTCAGCCACACCGACTTTAAGTCGCCAATCCCGGCTGTCAGTGACCTCGGCTACGAGCCTCACAGAAAGTATAGGGCCCGTCGAGCAGAGAATTTTTTCGGCAAGTATATCCCCCGGTCCAAGTGAAGACACGGAGTCTCCCACAGACGTAAGTGTGCTCACATTATTTATGCTGATATGTAAGTCTTAAATGTAAGAGTTCTTGTTTTGTTTATGTAGGCTCTCTCCAATGTTCCAAGACTTAAATATTCCCGAAACACTGTGTTGAGACTCACGAAGTACGTCTGCTCAAAATGCGAGAAACACAGTATATGTCGAAAACCGGTGCTCTGCTATTTTGTAGAAAAATATGCTCTCAATGACTGAAGCCTTGTTTTGCAACAACAACGTTCTACTGATCCGGAACGCGTTGTCAGTTCTGACAATTAAATGCAAAAGTAATGCATTCAGATTTTGTTCAAACCTCACGAATTCCACCCCAAACTTTCCTCGTTTTAGTTTTGCTTACTATAACTTTTCCCGGCATGATTCTCCCTGTTTATAGGAAAAAGCTGATTTGGTTACAAAACCATTTCTTGAAGCAAATGGTCTCGCTCGCTAGCAGTCCAAACCAGAGTTAGTCAAATTCTGGTGACAGTCACTACTTTTTCCCTTGAGAAAAATCGGGCACGCAAGTCTCAATTTTTGTCCAAATGTAGATTTGCCAACTCTTCATATTTACCCTTCTCAGAAAAAACGCATAAAGCAACGGGCACACACGGCTGCAAGAAAATTTCTTACGCGTCACATGTACCTGCAAAGCATCGATACTTACTCCTTTTCTTTACTGCAACTTGCTAGTAAATCTATAATGTATTATTGTATCGTTTACTGCTGGGGTGGCCAACACGTCGATCGCGATTAACTGGTCGATCGTCGAGTCTCAGTTGGTCGGTCGCGCGTGATTTTGCATTGAATTGACAGGATACCTGAAAAGAACATTTTTTAATAAATATTCCTTTCCACTGCATTTTATGACATTTTCTACTTGTGTCTTTGTAACCGACCGGTCGATCGCGAGTTATCAAGGAATTTTCTAGTCGATCATAGTTGAAGACAGGTTGGCCACCCTTGGTATACTGGACCGCTGAAAGCAAGAACACTTCAAACAGTTGAATGTTCATTGTCGACGACTCGAGCGCACCAATCGTTGTATCCACGTCAACAGCATGCTCAAATGCGTTTGACATGACGTTGCAGGTAACCATATCAGTTACTACAAGCGGCGCTGTGAGAACGGAATCGGCCAAACGGTCCACGTCCGCTGGGAGCAAGGGAGTGCGGTTCGCTGACGCCGAATCGAAGGCAAGCGTGAATAAACGGGATTCTCCAAACCTTACCGATGGTAAAAGTCCCCGAGCAACCGACACAAAGGTGCTTTTGCTTTCGAACATTTTCATGCTGAGTGATATCAACCAAAGAGTTTTCCTTTCACAACTAGAAATTCTCGTTGATAGGCCATCTTAGGTGTGTATATCTCGGTCATACAAAAGACGTCTGAGGAACTCCTTCATTAAAATACAATCACTTCTACAAGCTGTTTTCATAGAGTTTTTACGCAGTGCCTAACTGTAAGACGAGTTTGTGGCACGTTTATGCTCGAACACAGAGATAACTCAGATTGAAGCAGGTCGTTTGCTGGTAACTGCCTTGTAAGCAACGAGATTTTTAGTCCGCACGAGTAATTTTACATAGTACCGAATAATTTAGCAGATACAATAAATTGAATGATTTTTCGTTGAACATCAGAATATCTAGCAAGAGAACATTTGTTAACATGTTGATAAACGCTTTTTGAATCGCACCTTCCCAAAAAGTGGAAGATCAACGCAAAAGTCACTGGGTAGAAAGGCGTTTTGTCTCGACAAAATTTTTGGGTGCCCTGGTCCTTCGTTTCTATTTTGTGTTGAGAGTTGCAAAACCCTTTTACGTGGTTGTTCGTTGTGATGTTGCCCTTCGTCTTCTTTTGTATTGTAATGATCAAAACATGAAGTAGTGGTTTCCACATTCCAGGAGCCCAGGAAACACAAGGTTCCTCTTCTTCATCCCTTAAATCGACTCTGGGTTTGCAAAGCATCAGACCCTGGCTTGGAACGGCTGCTGGCTAGCGCGACGTCACACGGGGCGTTTGTTTACGTCACCAACATCGAAGAAACGTCATTGGAGCACTTTGACTTTGTCGTGAAGCGATCATCCGACGCAGAAATTCACCAAAACTTCAGACTTTTCCTGGGAACATCCACTCCAATCGAGTTGACGTCGCAAACTGTAACGGACATGTACGCTTTGCCAGTACAGCGTTATGCTGTCACTGACCTGGCACTGAGAGACGAGGGTCTGTTTGAACAACTGGATAAGGCCGTTTTGAATCAGGAGGGCACTGAGTTTGAGGCTCAACGTCGCTTAATGGAAGCTGATAATTTCCACCTTGAGGAACACCTGGAACAAATGGACGACAAGTTATTGTCGAGGGTAGGTGTTCAAGCAGGAATGTTCGGACGAAACTTCAACTTTATTAATTCGTCGAGCGCAAAATTTCGTCGATTGAAGCTCTGCCAAACGTTATCTATATAAGAACGTTTCCAGTTTTTAAACAGTTTCGATAAACTTTGCTTTCGATATTCAAGGTCACAGGTGGCCAGGATGCTGTTCTGTTGGACCAAGAACTTCTTGGGGTGTTCCAAATGTTTGATCGAGAAAATTTCACTGCGTGGTCCAGTCTGAAGGAAACCAAGCGTATGGAACACAATCTTATGCAGGTGCTTTTGGTTTGCGTCTCCGTATTGGACGGGTTGCGTATATGTGTGTGTGAGTGCGAATTCGTGTGTGTTGGGAAAATTGAAACTTGTGATGCGCCAATGTTTCGCTTTTTCACGCTGTTTATTTTCAACTGCGCGTGAATTAGCAGCGGAGGCAGCACTTCATGAGAAGCTTAACAGGCTGTGAGTAAATCCGAAGTGCTCTATTTCTTCCATTACTTCAACAGGATGTTTGCGAGCTGTGCTTTTCACATTAAACCAATTTTGCAGAAAAAATCAGACCTTTCGGAGGTGGCTGTACACGGCCAGCAACTTTTCAACGCGTTCAAAGCAGCGTCCCACCTTCGTCCTCACGTCTACAACTTGACTGCATCGCAATTCATCGACCTTTACAAGCGTTGCCTGCATGCCCACGTTCGAGGCAGGAACAACGCTGGCAACAGTTTGAGTGTTGGTGCTAGCGGAGCGCTTATCAAGGTAGCACCCAACGTTTTCTATTCGCAGTCTCGCCATGGCTTATGTTTCTATGCTGTCTTATCTGAAACGCAAATGTCTCACGTGCCTAGTTAACGTCGCGAAACGAGGTCATTCATGCTCTGGCCATTTCAAGCAGTTGCTGTTTTGGTATCAGGCTATTTTGAAAAACTGGCCGTAAGTAAATTGCCGGTCAAAACCGATTGATTCATTTTCTTCACAGTCCCGGACGGTGGAGCTCAAGCAAGCTTTGACGGAAACAATGATTGATTTGGCTGAACGAAGGATGGTCGAGACGCACGCCCTGGTTTTTGCTTCTCTTGTCACGTTCGATTCGTTGATAAACCATGAAAAAATGACGGATCAGGAACTTAACGAATTGGTCCACATCGGCAAGGTTTTTGTGAAGTTCTTTACGATTTTTTTGCTTGCTATTTTTTGTTTCTGTCAAGAGCATGGCAGCGGTACATCGGCTTATGTAACAAGCACATAGCTTCAGGTTGTCGGTCACTTGATAACTGAGTTGATATTTTACGTTTCCAACTTTAGTGACTTATAGGTTACCTTTTCTTTTATTGAAACCTATGCAAAGAATAAGTTTTTCCAAAAGTGAGGACTTGGGCCTCGCAGTGATTAACGAGTTATGGGGGTTGTCAGTTAGAAAGGTGTCTTTAGAGCTGTCAACGTCATCACACTTTCTAAATATCGTGCCTTCTCTACTCATCTCGAAAATATTTTGATTTCTGCTCAGTCAAGTGTGATACGACCACCTTTCTGCTAAATCGTCAAGTATCCCGATATTTCCAGGCTTTGCTTGCACTACAAACTTGTTTATCATTTACTGAACACAACAGAAACCAACGAGACACCCCCTCGATGACGACGTGGTCAGTTTGGACAAGCCGAGCTGGATGAGTGAAGCGAGATGGAGAGACTTGCTTCACTTGATAAGCCGCTATCCTGTAGTCTACAAGGGCCTTGCCCGATCAATCTCATCAAGGCCGAAACTGTGGCAAGAATACTTTGACTATTCTCCCGTCTTGCTTGCGAAAGTGCCAAGCACCCAACTTCACCGTAAGCTGAAATCTTTACTACTTATTATCATTACAGCTGAGGAAATGAAATAGTTTTTTGTATAAAATAATTTT
>JGI24158J21664_10011187_pt1 | contig 11942 bp, 10 predicted proteins | sample Ectturendosymbi3_FD_21664 | JGI IMG/M metagenome (IMG submission 21664) | reverse complement strand
AACTATGAAAAATAGATACGCTTGCAAGTTTTAATCGTCGCAGAAGAATGAAAGCAGGCAGATTCCTCAGAAGCTTACCGCAAGGCTAAAGTTTGTTTACTGACTTCTATTGCTGTTACATGTCAACGTTATATGTAGAGAATCGCCACGCCACACTTCACTATAACACATAGTCATGCTGTATATACGAGTTCAAATTCAGGCTTCAGCAGACACTGACTCACAGGCAGGGCCTATGAGAAGGGGGTGCAGCAGGTACATTGTTCCGGGGCCCGAGACACTTACAAACTCGGAATGATGTAGCGAAATTAATCCGGGTGATAAAACTGGTTTGGCCTAAAGGATTTGGTAAGCACGTGTGATCTATTTTAATGTGAATTGCTGGCATTGCATTTTCCTGATACGATGCATTGATAATAATTAACGGCAGCAATTATTTCTGTTGAACTTGAATGTTTGACTACTTTGTTGAATTTAAGACATTCACGATTACTGTCGCAGTCTGTCCATTGAACTGAATTATCCTTTACGCCTTTCATTTTCAAACAAATCTTTTCTAAAAACTCTTAAACTAAAAGATACTTTAAGTGAAATTTGAATGGAAACATGTCAGTACGCAATAAAATTTAATCTAATTCAGGGGTCACCAACGTGGTGCCCGCGGGCTTCAGGTCGCCCGCAAGGACCATGTACGTCGCCCGCGGGTCTGTTCAAAAATTAACAATAGCATGATCAATGTCTTCACAGTAACGAATATCACTACTAAAATAATTAAAGGCATATTGAGCAAAACCTTTACTTCAGAAGTGTGAATCAAAATAGTAGCCCTTCGCATTAATCCGTACACAAGAAGTAGCTCGCAGTTTCAAAAAGGTTGGTAACCCCTGATCTAATCTAATAACAGTAGCCCACGAATGTTGTGCATATATGTAGGATAACTAAAAAGTTTATTGCAGTGCAAGACGCAAATGCTTAGTACACCGCGGCGGTGTGCTGTGCATTTTGCTGATTGTTAAACTTCAGCCGCAAGCAGATACAGGCACTAATCGAATGTGAGTTTAGGATTAGTGGACATAAACAGAAATCTGAAGATTTGGAAACCATAGAGACGTAACGACGGGGGGCACAATTCCCCGGGGGCCGAAAAGTCCCAACAATGTTACAAGTACTTTCTCCAATACAGTGCATTTGTTTCCGAAATATCTCAGGTTCGAACACGGGGGCGCCAAACTTGCTTCTTGCCTCGGGCACCATCTCACCTCGTTACGCCTCTGCATACAGGAAAAACTAACCACTTGCAGTATTTCGACAGAATGCTTTAAAGCAGTGGTAGTCGGCCTGTACAAGTTCTTGTGAAAACAACGCACACAGGCGTTGCAGAGTGTTTCTATTCACAAAAGTGTTGGAAATTTCGGGCAGAATTCATTTCAACAGTTTTCATATACAGTATCTTAAATCGTTTGTTTGAAAAATATGCGAAATTTTAACAAATATGCCAACCAAAAATATTTATGCCAACCACCTCCACCAAATGCCAATTGAAATTTGGCATAAAAATATGCCAGTTGGCAACTCTGTTGAGCGCTGTAGAAATGAGCATTGGACTCAACTTGGATTGGACTGGATATGCGGACTGTGACCGCGTGCAGCGATAGAAGACCCTCCAAGCGCCAGCCGATAACGCGGGCTCCGCTGCATCCAATTACTGCCCCCGAAGACACCAGAAAGCCGTTCCATTGCCACGTTTTTGCTTCGGGAAATGCGAGCTCCGCCGCGTCCAACAACCACACGCAATCTGAAACAAATCGCTAGGCACGTTTATCTTTATTTCCCTGCTTCATTATTAGGGGTGGTGAAAGAGTTAATATTCGCGCTGGATTTATGGAAAAGATGCGCTTGCACACTCGTACAATTTTTCCAGGTATCGCAAGCAGCGTTCGTTGATGGGGTTCTAATCATCGAGCGGTGCCGGTTCGTTTCTTCTTTGTAATTTGAGTGTTCGACGCTGATGGCGAATTCCTGGAGATGAGGCTTTGTACATATTCGTGCCATGTTTGAATATTCAAGTAGGTGACGATGAGACTTCAGGCGTTTTGATTGGTTGTTGGTTTTGCGTGTTGTCGGTGTTCCTGCCTTGATTTGTGCTGTCATCATCTTTACATTGGAAGATATGCTGTACTTCCAGGTCCAAAGGGTCAGCTGGAGAAGAGTCGTTGCCGAGCCAATGTCCCAGAGCGGCACGTTCATTGCTTGTTCCTGCCGTATTGTGGCCTGAATCATGGATTGACTCCCTTCCTAAATTGATTTTTATGTTGCGGGACACCAAATCCGCCCCAAGACATTTAAGAAGTTCAACTGTATGGGAAATTACGCATAAACGTTTTTAGTATGATAGTCGTGGAAGCAGGGACTCGCACACAAAGCCACACCACAATTCGCACAACAGTACTTGGTGTCGTGTCGGCGTCCCTTTTTCCTGCAGACTCTGCANNGTNTGNACGGCGCCTTCTTGGTTGCACTTGGTGGAAAAACCGTTATCTTGTGCCGNTTGAAACCACCGCGCAGTCGATCTGGAGGGTCCATCCGGGGTTGTTTTGATGAGCGTGGTGTCACGTCATCGACCTCNGCTGAATCCGCCTCCGCCTGCTGGAGTTCAATCAACTGCCTGATGAGTTGCAGCACGAATTTGAACATGCTGTTGTACCTCTTCCTGCTGCTTTTTGCCTTGTACAACACAAAGGCATTGTGGGCACTGATCTCCATAAGGTAGAAAAAGACCCTTTTGGTCCACTTCATCGTTTTTCTGGTGAATGGGTAGTACGAAATCATTTGATCCATCAAGTCCACGCCACACATATGCTTGTTGTAATCAACAATGCAGACGGGCTTGCGGACCTCTTCCATAGCCCCTCCACCTCGCTTTTTTCTTCTGGAGATAGTTGTTGTGGAGGCATCATGCTTGGTGGAGATAGCTTTCACCAACCGCTTGTCCTTCCAGGCAAGAACGAGGACCTTGCCGTTGTCCCGGGCAATGATGTCACCAGTCTTCATTACACCTGCATGAATACATCATTACCGTTACCTCATTGCAAATGCATGAATAGAGCATTGCCATTGCCATTACCTGGTTCGCGAATCTCACGAGGTTCGCCGCGGTGCCTGGCGAGAGTCCCGACGGTATGTACCTGGCGGTCGAGCAGATGCTCACTCATGGCCAAACTGTTATAGAAGTTGTCCATATACAGAGTATGCCAACGTGACATGCACTGTGGAGTGAGCAATCCGGTTACAGTCTCAATGAGAGTCTTGGACACGCCGTGGTACATGTCAATGTTCCAGCAGTATTTCGATCGGGAATCCGCCAGGATGTAGGACTTGATTCCATACTTGATGGGTTTGTCCTTGTTGTACACCCTGAAAGAAAGCCTACCTCTCCACTTTACCATGCCCTCGTCGATAGATATAAACTCACCGAGGTCGTACATCGAGCGCCAGCGTTCCGAAAGCAAGTCGTACACTGGTCGTATTTTGTACAACTTATCCTCACGGTTCGCCGGCAGATCATCGTTGTTGTTAAAGTGGAGGTACCGCTGAATCTGCTGGAACCGACATCTGCTCATCACCTGTGGAAAAATGGGTGTGGCCAGAACGGTGTCTTTGCTCCAATATGACTCCATATTGCCATTCCTCTGGGTGAACCCCATGAGCATGACAAGTCCCATGAACTTCCGGAGATCGCTTTCGTCCACTTCTTCCCATGGCCGCATCTTCGACGGAGATGATGGCTGAGTTCTGAGGCTCTGGGCAGCGTAACGGTTGGTCTCCAACGCTAGCTTTTCAATAACCTCAGTCGTAAAAAACAGGAGAAAATAATCAAGGGGACTCTCAACGTCTGTGGGACAGCAAGCAGACGAAGGGCCTTGCCGGCCAAGGAATGCGTTTGCCACGGGCTGTCTTCCGGCCGGTCCCCAACCTCCTGGAAGCCTGGTCGGCGCATCATCGTCTGAACCACTTGCTAAATCCGACAGGCTTAGCTCACCATCGAGCTCATCTTCACTGAGATCAAAATCGCTCATGTCAGAATCCTCGTTCATAACAATAACCTCTGCTGGTTCAGAAGTATCCACACTAATCACTTCACTCATTCTAACAATTCATTTAAAAAAGCCTAAAACAGTAGAAACTAGCGTAGGGAATTTTGTTTAGACCAAGGGTGAGCAAACTACGGCCCGCGAGGGCATTTTGTGCAGCCCGCAGGGAAGCCACACGTACATAGATAGTACACATTTTGATTCTATGTTAAAGCAGGTTTTTTAAGGTGTTTTAGGGACCCAGTTTGGCTCCCTAGAATCAGAGAAAATAATCAAGGAAATATCTGAACGGATACTGCAATCAATATTATGAAATTGTAGTAATGGATGCTTTGTTACGCATAATACAAGACACATTGTATGCGTCTATTAATCCGTGGGTCGATAATACGCGATTCTTTTCTAATCGCAGGGTGACAACTTAAATAGACTGGTCAATTTTTTTCTGTAAGCCTACTGTAGTCTACTTTTACTGAATCGCTAGGTCTATTAAATAAATATGAAAAACAATGTTAATTGGTTTGGCAGCTCAAACAACTTTGGTATAGTTACATTTTTGACGTCTGGGACAACAAAATTTTCAATCTTCATGTTGTTCTTGTGTTTGTTGTGTACCTAAAATAATACATAAATTTGTGCAAATCGTTTCCGTTGGTTTTGTCTTGCACATACTATAAAATGAAACAGATTAATGAAATTCTTCTGTGTCCTGTAAAAACTGACGCAACTGGGCTGTGAAAATACTGAGCTAGGAGCATATCATACAAACATGTGAATGATTTCAGGGAATATCTGTGTAGAATACATATCTAAGATCAGATTCACCTATAAAATGACAAAGCGATCAGATCATCATGGCCTAACGATGACTCTCAAAACACCTCTAATTATATGAAATTTAGTCGGAAATTTTTCGGGTCCCTACCGGGTACCAAACATTTTCCTCAATTTTAGCAATGTCTATGTGAAATAAAACAATACCAGGTTATAATAATATTATCATTAATTTATATTTTGAAACGTAAATTGTAAATGAAGTGGACAAACGTCAATATATGCGCCCCCCGGTAACAATACAGTTTTCAATGTGGCCCTACGTAGAAAATGTTTGCCCACCACTGGTTTAGTCAAACAGGCCATTTGAAATCTGCTTTGAGCAAATGTTTTTGACGAGCGCCAACACTTTGTTGAAGCAAACATTCGTCAACGAAAAAAAACATTTACGCAGCTGCTAAAATCGTTAAATCTCTTTATCATTTAGTTCTAACTCAGTAGAAACTTTCTATTTTTTATTCACATTCCATTGGCAGTCGTTCACAAAATCGTTTACACAAACAGGCCATTTGCAATCTGCCCTGAGCAAATCTTTTTGACGCAGCGCCAACACGTTGCTGAGGCAATTGTTTGCCGTCGAAAAAAAATATTTATGCTGTTGCTAAAATCGTGAAATCTCTACATCATAAGTTCTAACACAATAAAAAAGTTTATGACAATTTCTTTATCAACATTGCATTAACAGTCGTTCCCAAACCCTTTACACAAACAGCAAACTAATAGCCTTCACAGTGCTAAGATCAATGCAAGCAATCACTGATCACAATTTCAAAGAAACTGACTAGGCTAGGCTATTAGTGAAACCATGGTAAAAATTTCCACATCATGAGACCTAAACACTATTAACACAATGCCTTACTTATATTCTCATTCACACTGCATTAGCAATCAATGTTCCGAAAGCGAAAAACCACGTGCAGACAATAGGTGATGCGTGTGGCCACAGCTCACTGAACATTTCCGTCCTCAAGCTTGACTGCAGGCAAAAGGCAATTGCTTTGAAATGCTCTCCTGACCACACTACAAGTCGAATCACGTGGTGAAAGCCTTTTTCTGCTTCAATGACTGCTAGGCCCTGTAGCGTACCCCACAGACAAGATCATTTGGTCCGGTGTACAACGATTGGCGTCCGAAATACGATGCTCACCGCATGCCAGTGTACAACGGATGGCGCACAAGTACGATGCTCATCGTACACCGGTGTAACGAAGTCATTTCAGGTGTAAACGGCCCACGAAGTCATTTCCATCCTTCCTCTGAGACATTTTGTCAATAATGAAAAATTCATATATTTACAAAAAACTTGCTGATTTGGTGGAATGTAACATCACATTAAGTAAAATGTCTAGCCCGAAACAATCATATTGAGTAAGAGGTCCAGCCCTCGAACTGTTGTGTACCTTAATCGCTTATGTAATCCTCTGGCAAAAAAAGTTGAGACCCTGCCCTTAAGTGTGCTTTGCGCTGGAGTTTTGGCTATCTGTAGATCAGAAAAAAACAGGTCTGAAACGTATTCCCGGTATGGTTCGAAGTAGAACGGTTCTTCTTACACAAACAAGTGACGACTGAAGTCCCACGATCGGAGTCGAATAAATATGTAAATGACAACTACTTTTCCAGACGAAGCTCGTGGAGTTACATGTATGGAAAACATATTTACCACTGAAGTGACAATTAAAAAAACAAAACATGAATGAATGGCATTTGTTGTGCCATTACAACACTCTCATTTTAGGTAGCTCTGCTAGTTATCATGAAAAACTCTCATAACTGTATGATAGATTCACATGGGTTTTGAAAAAGATATTTCCCTGAAATACATCAAATGCTGCTGATATAGGTAGAATTTTAATGAAGTGTTTAATATCTTTAATATAATTTCACACATTTCTATACTGGACTGCTGATTTAAAGAAAAAATCCCACTAGTTATGAAAAAAAATTGAGACACTTCAACTGTCGTGGGAGCAAGACAGCTGAGACCCCAATGTCCAAAAATCACAACATAGTATATCCAAATTTAAGCTCTAGTCTCCCCAATGAAGACATTTTCCAATTCACTGTACACTACTACAAACCCCCTCAAGCTGAACTACTACACCCCTAATGCTCTTGATCTGATGTTGGATCTGCTCCAATCCAGGCCAACAAACACTGGTGAAAATCAGCCTATCACCAATTTCAAACCACAAATCTACGCTAACACCACAGTCAACAGCAATAAAAGCAGGGGCTTGTACTCCAGGTGTGTGCTACACACCCTGTGAAACTGAACATGACATAACATTATCCAGATTGCGTGATGAAGGTAAAATCACAAAAAAGCAATAAAGATAATTATGTAGTTTCCTGCCCGAAGGTGTGCACCATATGTACGTGTGTACTCAATTGCTATCGTATTCGAAGAGACATTTACACAATCTGCTTTTATTGTAGTGAGCTGCACTGCTCCAGGGCTGAGTGAATTTTACTCCCCTGTTTGTTTCTATCTGACAAACTGGGGTGTGTGACATTCCAAGCACACACTGGCAGGGCTTGAAAGCTCGTAATCAACAAGACATTTGCACATAACCCCAGCCTTTTTCTACAGTTGTGACCTACGCTGTTCCAGGACTGAGTGTATTTAACTCCGGTGTTGTTTCAATCTTGCAGCCCTGGGTGTGCACTATTTGAGGCGTACACCTTCTGGGCTCGACTGCTCATATTCAAAGAGACATTCGTTCAGACTGTTTTTGCAGTTGTAAACTGTGCTGTTGTTGGGCTGAGTGTGTTTTATTCCTTGGTTTTAATGTGCAGTCTCACATTTTTGCAGTTATGATTGCTTGGTCATAAGGTTGAGTGTATTTTGCACCTGCATTTTAAGTTCTACCGCTGATAGTTTAAAGTCAACACAATGACGTATTAAGTTATACAACAATGAATAAGGAGAGTCCGTGTATAATGTTATGCAATGCGTCAAAAAACTTCACCAAACGTTGGATCGGAAACATGAATTTGATGTCACAGTGTGTTGTAATGTGAAACCTCACAGCAAATAAAAAATTATACCAATCCAATGCTTACTTAGAACTGCACACAACTAATCACCAGACCTACTGGGATTGCAGACCACAGTGCCACCCTCCTGGACCATATATGCACCAATAAGGTCAAAGTGCCTTTGCAACAAAGAATTTAACTTTCAGATCTGTCCGGCCAACCACCTGCTTTTGTCATGATTAAGTGATCTTGTTTCAAACCGAAACATTTATCTGTAACCCTTAGACATAATTATAAAAACCTAGATAGAAATGCCTTTTCACAAGAAACAATTGATGTTTTAGACACGCTACTAGTAAACAATGGGAACCCATATTAGTTTGTGGATAACCTACATTTCATATTTAATGTTACAATGCAAGTGCATGCACCACTGCAACCACTATCAAGAAACTGAAGGAAACTCAACAAGCCATGGATCACACAAGTATTATACAATTCTACCAAAGCCAAACACGCAATATACCAAAGTTTAGTAAAAAATATTTTTTAAAACAAAGTCAAGTTGGCATATTACACAACATACAGAAACCAACTGACACACCTACCAGAAGAGACAAAAAAATAATATTGTCAATCCCAGTTTTTATTCGCAAATAATGATAAGTGCAAAAATGTAGACAATGATTGATACCCAATTGCCAGGAAGAAACAAAGTTACATCCACCCCTCCCAATCTGACCCACCCTATAACAAGAGAATGCAAGCAAAACACCACAGATATGGCAAAATATGCTAAATGATTTATTTGTAGCTGTTGCAAAAATTTGGCGAGCAAAATAACTCCTCCAGTGTCAGAGGACTGACAGTTCACTGAAAAGAACTGTCAGTCTTCATTTTACTCACATTAAACATCAGCTGAAGAAATAATGCACATCATAGACACAGTTTCAATGGAAAAAGATACTTAACAGAATGACATCCCTATGAAAATTTTTTAAAATTATGCAGTGAAACACTATCTCCATTCAAGCAAAACTCTTAAATATTTGCATAAACCTAGGTATCTATCCACAGAAATTTAAGTGTGCCCAAGTTAACGCCTATCCATTTGACTAAGGTGGGCCCTAAAATGTGTGCACCAACTATTGTCCTACATCAGTGCTGTCACCCTTAAAAAGATATTTAAAAAACTACTTTATGATGATATGATATCATTATGTGGAATGTAAGACCATTTTGTCAAAACATCAATATGGCTTCAGAGCTAAAGTATCAACATTTGCAATTTACAACACAGTTGAATACATCTCAGGAAACCTGGACTACAAAATCCCAATTTGTACATTTTTCCTCCATCTTTCAATGAACTTTTGATACTGTTGACCATTTTGTGCTGCTGTGAAAGTTGGAATATTACTGTGGTATTCAAGGGCTCTCACTACAACCTTTCGAAAATTACTTACATAGATGAGGATAATATACTGTTGTAAGCAGGTGCAGATCCCAAACCCAGAAAATCAACTGCGGCTTGCCACAAGGATAAATTTTATCTCCCCTGCTATTTTCGCTCTACATTAACGATTTACCAAAAGCATCAAACTTCACAACCACACTATTTGCTGATAATACCTGCCTAATACTGACAAACAAGAATACTGAAATTTTGAAGATGGTTGACTAGGATATTAATAAAGTTAACAGTTGGATGCAATATGATAAGCTATCACTTAACAATAGTAAAACCATCTAAATGATTTTTAACTCAGACCAGAAGCAGAGCTCTTCATTTATAGCAGGACTTTTTACAGAAAATGTTAGTTACATGGTATGGACCTGTAGGGAACCGATTTCCCTGATCCTAGGGACCCAATTTTCTCTGATTCTAGGAATCTGATGATAATTTTCTCTGATTGTATGCACCCGATTTTCAATTTTAGGGACCCGAGACCCAACTCGGGTCCCTAAAACACCTTAAAAAAACTGATTTGGAATACAAATTGGTAGTACCCTAATCGGTAGAGTCAGCTAAATATCTTGAAATTCTGTACACTTAGATCATAATCTGAATTGGGATGCAGTCTACACATTTTAAATCTTGAAAACAAGCTTTCTTGCCATTCAGGTATAGGCCTATTCTATAAAATTTGAGAAAAAATGAGCACAAACAAATGCACTTAAGATGTATTCCAGCCTGTTGTTTTTTGCTGTTGCCATTTCGGTCATTTTTTGCTGAGACATTTTGGTCACTGAAACATTTCAGTCATTTGCCTCACAGTCAGTTGCATTAAAACTTGCTGAATTAGTGTTTTACTGTTTATTAGCCTACATTTTCAAATTTTCTGACCGCAATGACTTAATTTTTTTTGATCATTTCAAAAACATTTTGGTAAAAGACCGAAAAAAAACTAGATTCCAGCCTTGTATATTCCCATACATAGTGTATCATTGGTGCTTGGGGCTCGGCCAAGAAAACTAGTCTTCACGAACTAAACACCATCCATTACAGAATCATTAAACCGGTCATCAGCTGGAGCTCTTACCATTGTTAAGTTAACTTAGCACAACTTTACAGCCAATTAAATTCATTTATTTAAACAGTTGGAAATTGTTAAGCTTATGCACAACTTTTGCAGTGACAGAACGCTCAGCACATTTGATCATCTTTTTACTACTGTTTGTTCAATGCACACACACCAAACCAGATGTTTTCAGTAGAGGTCAGCAGTGTCAGTACCACCTGCTAGGGTTGCCAACCTGTCTTCGCCAAAAAAAGCCAAACCTAGCCCCAAAAAAGCCAGATAGCAGTCATAGCGCATACACGTATAAAACAAGCATAACCAAACACAAAATAGATATTAAACCTTGTGAAAATAACGATGTAACACAATTCCAATCTTATCTTATGAAGCATTTTCTTTCCCCGTGATTACACTGATGAACATTTGTTTCTTAATAAATCCATCAAAGCATTTTCAGGCCAACAGTAAAATCTTTCCAATATTCTTTGCACCCTGCATGGCCAATGGCCATACACTCTCGTCAGAAGACATTTGGAATGAATATGCAGCTCAGACAACGCTTTGCTTAGAATCAAGCCTTTCTGACTGAAAAAAAGTCAGATCAACCCTGCCACCAGCGTGGGGATTTGGACCACGAGCGTGGGAATCAACTTGAAGCACATGTTTGTACAACTAGCGTGAAGATTTAATTGAACATCAGCAGTTTGTACAAATGTGGCGATTGTGTAGAAATGCAAGACCTGTTTGTGCCATTCATAGCATTGAAGCAGTTTGCACCACAAGCATGGGAACTGAATTGAAAAGTTTCACTTTGTACCACCAGCAGGGTCGTCGCCAGCGGGGAGGGCAGTGATGCCCGGCCCCCCATTTCACGCTTGGCCCCCTGGTTGCTGCATACATCCAATACACTATTTTTAAAATGTGCTCCCCCCTTCTGATTTTTGGCCCCTCTTCTTTTTTGGCCCCCTGCTGCTATATCCTGGCGACGGGCCTGACCACCAGCATGGTGATCAGTAGAAGAGCCTGTTTAGGGGAAACCCATGGAACATGGGGACCGAAGAAACATTTAAATCACTCCCCAGCTGATGACCATGTTCTCTTGGAATGTGGTTGTGAATATTATATTTATTGACAACAGTGTTGTCCGTTAACAGGAAGAATCTGTGTCGATCATTAAAAAATTTAAGCAGTTTTTTCGATTTTGAGGCATCAAAGTAAAATATTTTGCAATCGTTTAGCAATGTCTTTGTCTATCATAATTTCAATGTACAAAGTTCCAAACGTTTCCCAGGATTGGTTGGGAGTTAAAAAAACATCTCAGAGAAAATGGGGATGATAGGTTTAGGATGCAGTGTAAAATCGTGCACTTTTTCAAAAATGGGTGTTAATGGGACCTATGGAACGCGGGTGTTCCATTGATCCCTCAATTCGTAATTCCTTGATTTTGCAAAAGTTTATTGCACAAAAGAAAGTCCAACAGAGGTTTATTTACTGCGAACAACCTAAATAAAGTGTT
>JGI24158J21664_10011186_pt1 | contig 11942 bp, 11 predicted proteins | sample Ectturendosymbi3_FD_21664 | JGI IMG/M metagenome (IMG submission 21664) | reverse complement strand
GGGGGGGGCAGAAGACACTTTTGGCAACGATTATGACGCCATCGGTGTGCAGTCAACCACGATGCGACCTTTTCTTATTATCAGCTTATCAACAGTGGTGAAACTTTTTCAAAGTGGGGGGCACAAGTGCACGTCAAAACAACTATGGAATATATCATTAAGCGGTTTACTTTAATAATGGACCCAATACTGATCGCGCTGCTTAAACATATTTAATTAGAAATGTAAAAGTGGGGGGCCTAGTCCCCTGCGACCCTCGGTTCCGCCACCCCTGGTTACCAATTAAAAGAGAGGAAATGATGATGAATTTAGAAAAGCGTAAGCTCCTTCACGATTATTACCAATCCCACATACTGTTTCACTAAAAGCTTGAAAGCTTTTTATTAATGTTTTAGCAGTAGTTTTTTTGAGGTTTTCAGATGTAAAACCAATAAATCAATCAATTTTAGACATCAGTTAATATAAAAAAACGCAGAAGAATAGGTGATACTTTATACAAATAACACAGAGAACAACATTCATACAGACCAAAAAATTGCACATGATTGAAGATAGCTGCTGGATGTGCCTGCTAGAAAATCTAGATTGAAAATTTTACAGCTAACAGTGAGAAACTCCTGGTAGATTTAGCAGCAAATCAGGTAAAATGGCAAAACTGTGTAGCAGTAGCCTCCATTGGTAGCCTATGGCAGTGCTTATTAACCTTTGTTTCGGTTTCGATCACCTCTGCCATCGATTGCTGCATCCCCATTCATCATATTGTGAATGTATGGCTGATAGGGCAATACTCATAGTACATGAAGTGATCACTGTTCATGGTTAAACCACGGTATTTGCTCTACAGTACTTTATACGCAACATGCTTTTCTCTATGCAGCAAATTGCCTACGATCTTCAAATAGGGTTTGATTGCAGACTCAGTTTCGCAAAATGTTTTTTTCGTTTTATCATAATGTTTTTGCACGTATTTCGTAGACAATCTGCAGGTACCTGACAAATCTGCAGTTACCTCAGATACAAACGTATATTAGATGTTGGAAACAATACCAAACAGGTAACAAACAAATATCACAACTAGGCTACTCCTGTACTTCGATTGGTTAGGCTGCACTTCGACTGATAAAGCTACTCTGAGTGCTCAGGTGCCTTAAACTTCGAAAGTACTGCGATTCCAGTGGAGAACTTAAGCACAGGAGTAGACTACAGGACGCTCATGCAGGGAGCACAGCGGAGAATCCACTACTCGATTGAATAAAACATGGCATCTTGCGGTAAAATCCATCCCCACATTACATAACAGACGCAGTTAAAATGCACTAAGGTACGTTTTTTCTGAAGTGATAAGTTGCTGACTGCTGAAGACGCGAAGTTAGAAAGCTTGAAGTTCGCCATTTTATTCACGATTGCTGATATGCCTTGATTAAAAAAAAACGAGACAAATGCATGTTATTGGAGGATACAAAAATTAGAAACAGAAGTTTCATTCACGCTTGCAAAACTTCCATTCACCCTGGGGATGGACCATTCACCCGTTTGAGAGGCACTGCTCTATGGATTCCTGCTCTGTGAGGTCATATTTACAACCACAACATCTCTTTCATGAAACGGATGGTTTCACTTCACAACTAGCGCCTCAAAGCTTGTCTCCGGTTGTGTGTTGGGAGTTTTCGGAAGCATTGTTGATTGATTGGTTAACAGTTTTATCGTATATGGCGCAGCGCACACGCAGGCAAAAATTGTCTTGATAAGAACTTCACGTAGAGGTAACGCAGTCTCGAGAAATAACTTTTCGTGTGAAGCACGTGAATGCTATCATGCTTGCAAAAATTTCGGGGGGGGCAATTGCCCGGTTTGCCCGTTCCTGGTTGCGGCCCTTGTCGACACTATGCGTAAAAATCTGAACGGTGATGTCCCAGAGAGTTATAGAATGAATCCGCAATTTGTGTTTGAATGTGTTCAAACACAAACACCAGATGAAATATATTCTTTAATTAAACGTATCTCATGAATATACCTCAAACTCATTGGCGGCCGTACTTCATATAAATAAAAGTAATGCGGCCGGCAATAGCGACAGGTTGTACACCCATGATGTAAAGGTAATTGATACGTCATTGTAGTGGGTAACTGATCCAGTAATGGGTTGATTGTGAGCGCACTGGCTAGTTCAGTAAAGTTGGCTAGTAGGAGGGGGTGTTCCTTTTGCAATTGTAGGTTATTGAAAGGATTTATTTCGTACCGGAACTTGTTTGATTCCTTCTAAGGCTCGTTGCTCTGAAGCGTCCCGGTTTTCAATCACTAAAATGTGGTAGGCTATGCCTATATACACTAGCATCATTAAATTTTACGCTGTCTGTTTCTAAATACGTGACAACCAACGTTACAGCAAAGCCAGATACATTTCTACGCGAACCAAATCCATGCTATACTGTGTTCTTTCACATGTGCAGCTGTAAAACTATCACTGTTTCAAGAAAATAACCTTTCTAACAGTATACTACGCAGGGTAAAATTTCGGACAGAAGCACTACAAACCATCTTTCGCAGTCTCTAGAAACGTGAAAATGCTACATATCATTTCATTGGAGCTAAAATTGATAAACTAACAGAATCCAGTGATATCACTGACAGTGATACTACACAAGTATCCAATGATACTTGAAACTCTGTTTCAACTTCGACTTGGCTCTGTGTAACATCTAACATGAAAAGCACTTCACGCAAAACAATGGCAAACGTCACTTTTATTTTTGGAACCTCTCCAAATACAAAACCTGAAGAGAAAAAGTGGGGGGACATGGCATATTATACCCCCACCTTAAAAAGTAGGGGGACACGTCCCCCGTGTTCCCCACCAAATTGGGCCCATGGTCTCACACACTGTTCTAAGAGCCGCATGCAGCTCCTAAGCATTCTTTGTGCGGCTTTTAACAATCTTTCAGTAACAGATTCTATTTGAATAAGAGCTGATGATGCCTACTTCGTAGGCGAAATATGTATTCTGTAAGAGCTTAGTGTCTGGTACCTTGCTGGGAAAATATTCCTTTCGATAGACAGTGTCATTCAGTAACACGTCTAATATTTTGTGTAACAGACTTCGTTTGTGCAAAAAAACAAAACGTATCAATTGACTTGTGGTAAAACTTATTTGTGCGGCTCTCTAACAAAATCGTAGGTCTGGATTTGGCTCACTTGAGAAAAACGGTTGAGACCCACCATTGTAGAAGTAAGAAAAACGTAAGTACCACAACATCTTACTTTCTAGTCAGAATGATCAAACCGGATGCGTAGTAGTGTAGCGATCTAAAAAGAACTGATCTATAATGAGTAGGTAGCCTATATAACAAAATATCCATAGCTTTTGTAACTGCGTAATCATGCTGCTAGCAATGAATATCATAGGCGGATCCAGGGGAGATAAGGGGATGAATCCCCCCCTAAATTTCATCAGATACGTTTTTTGATCGATTGTTCCCGACACAGAAACGTCCATTGGGGTGATTTCTTGGATAGCTTTTAAACAAACCATTTCTTGCACAGCGATAGGGACGAAAATATTAAATGCAACGTGTATTTTGCTGAATTTGGACAGTCCGAATGTGTTTACTACATTTCACTTAAAATGAAACTTCTAATAATCAAGTTTTTATACCAAAATATGATCCCAATGCCACATAAACTGCACGTAAATATTTAAACTCTTACTTCATTTGGGTAAGATTGGGCTTCTTGTGGACAAAAGTTGAATATGCAGTAGACGATAATATTTTTCCCTACAAGGTTTCATGAATGAGTGCAACTCATTTTGTCAGTTAAGCGAAGACATCATAATTACGCTACAACAAACTTACAATGCAGTTAACTAAAGGCTAGGTTAGAGCGCTCAGTGACAACATAAAAAATTCCATAACAGCAAACTTAACCGTAAAACGTAGCTTACATATCAGGTAGGCTCAAAATGAAGTGCGCTAGATTAACTGTTAGGCTGTGCTAAAGATGACTACTGATTACCATTAGACCTGCCAGCAATAATTTTTGGACAAAAGTTCAGCTCAGTACGAAATCAGATGCTTTTTATCGATCCATATTCTGCTGTCTTAAATAAAATTTTATTCGTTAATGCACAGCATTTTCTAAAATTGCGTTGCCGCGATACAGTCGTGTTTCGTACAAAAAATGAATGGATGAGCAGAAGTTGGTCATTTGACTCGCTGCAAACTATAAACTACACCTTTCCCGCTGTGGCTTGCTGGAAAAGCATTGTCTGATCATTTTCAGTGCTCTGGTGATGCAATGAAAACCTTACAGGACCAAGTGCCAGCATTTATTTTTCGAGTTTTTTGGAATGTTTGTCTCTACGCGTACCTAGTGGTGTAGCCAGCCCACAAATTTGGGGTGGGCAAATCTTTTGACTTTAAGTGAGCAACAGTATTTGTTTCGGATACCGCCTTTCAAAGTACCAGAAAAACAAGAAACGCTAGAAATTTTGCGGGAATGGCCCCCTTAGCCCCCCTGGCTACGCCTATATGCGCGTACCCTAAGCGTTTTTTTCAGGGGGGAGTTGTGCTTGTTTTCGAAATAACTACTTCTTTTCGACCTTTTAGTTATGTTCTCCGGTCAAATGGGTTCCAATAGCATTTTATTTTAAATACTTTGTGATTGTTAGTTTGCTACTGATTGGCGGGAAGTTTTGTAACCAAATTTCACCATTTTTGGGTAGATAATCGCAATGTGCAATAAAAATCGGAAAATTTTCCGAAAATAAACAAATGTTCAAGTTCGAACGTCATGAACTTCTATTCCATACACATCTGCAATTTTCGAACACAATATGGCATGGGTCTTGTACAGACTGCCAACAAAGGTTACTGTCAGCATTTCGTTATTTTTTCCTGTATTTTTTTGGTCACTTTTATGCCTGCCTGACGCGTTTTTTCGGCGCGGACTGTGTTTGTTGTGCTAATAACAAAATTTTTTCTACAATCAACAAGTTACTCTTTTAAGGTTAGACAGTTTGAGAATAATTTCTGAATTGTTGTGCAGGCCGCTTCTGCTCTGGAAAGTCACAGTAACCCTGGATAATGGTGAGAATGTGATGTGGCCAAAAAGTCTATGAGTATTAATCGTGTTTGCCAAAAAAGTTACCTGAGCAGTTGGGTCTTCACCGCTATGCAGTCAATACACACCCGGATGAATTTGTCCCTCAGACCCCCCTAAAGAATTCTGGATCCGCCTATGAATAGATATGATACAATTGCAGATTCAAGCGTGAATTGCGCGACACGTCATTGTACTGTAGTAATTTTTATTAGAAACCATTAAGCTTACTCGCAAAGTTTACTAGATTACTGGAAAAGTTCGCTAGAAAACATTACGTTTACAAGCAGTAGCATAGCATGTAATAATTGGTTGCGAACTAGCATTGCTTTGCATAACAGTAGCCTACATTATCAGGAGGGCATAAAAATCAGTGCAAACAAATGTGGACTTTTCTTGAAGTTTTCATCTGTGGAAAAAAATCTGTTTTCAGTAACAGTCTTATTTTCTCCTAAGCTTTGCAGGTTAAATTGTGCTTTACTTTGCGATTCGTCACTGCTTGTTTGAGTGCAGAAGATAAGAAATCAGAAGTTTTCAACTATTTTAAAATCATCAAAGATGAGTTTCTTGCTTGAAGCCGTACTATTTCTTTGAACAAACGGCTTTTAAACACATCTTCGCATTTGTGTTAATGTAAATTTGTGCACGTTAGAAAGAACACATGATAGAGGCAATCGACTATGTGGTTTGCACTCATTGTATGGTTTGCCCGGGCAGCGCTGTTAGCTGGAATCGCCAAGACTGCAGCAGACAAAGCATGCAACGAGTGCAAAAGACTTGTTCAGTTGGGACTGGTCTGTGTTCAAATGCTCGGGCACAAATGTAGTTTTCCAAACAGCCATTTACTTGATTCTGGTCGTGAGAAATAACAAAAGGTCCTCAGGCACTGACGGCAAAACCAGCAACTGCTTTTCCAGAAATTGTTTATAATACCGTTATCTCGAATTACGTTTCTGCTAATAACTTTTTTCTGAGTCGTCTGAACCTGTGATTGTTGTTCTTTCGCTGATTTCCTCATGGTAAGAGCGCTGCTTGTGAAAAACTCCCAGAGGATTTGGTATATTCTCTTAGATTCGTGCACTTTCATCATTTTCCATTGAACTCGAGGCACACCAAGACAATTAAAATATTAATGTGTGAAAACGAACAGAAGCCGGAGCTGGAGCCGGAGTCGGAGCCATGTAAAAAAAGGGTTCTGGAGCCGGAACCACACTCATGAAAACCAAGAGCTCTGGTGCTGGAGCAGGGCCATGTTCATGAAAAGAATAGCGCCGGAGCTGTGTTATTTTTACTACGGCTCCGCAGCCCTGGTCAAGAGGATGAAAAATTTTTGCTACACACACCAGATTTTTGTGAAGCTGAAATGGCAGTAAACGCAAAGAACCCAACATGTCTTAGGTGGAAGTTTCCCTGGTTGCAATCGTCCTAGGTGCAGTGGCGGATCCAGGGGAGGGGGAGTTCGGGGCAACTGCCCCCCAAACCTCTGTGACGCCCCCTTGAATGGCGCCCCTTTGCCATAAATGCGCCCTTTTTGGTGACCATGGAAGTAGAAACATATTTAAAAATACTCTAAAATAAACAATGTTTTTCACTTAGTTAAACGTCAGGGTTTACGTGCCGGATTTTGCCCAACCCCTTATCGAATAGCGTGAACGATGCTATTGTTTCGTAATAGTTCCACTGTTTCGTTATTTCTTTGCCGCGTGACAACTGCCCATGCAGCAGTGTTGCCATTTTAGCTGTTTTGCTGCTAGATCTAGCAGGTTTTTCCCACTGTTAGCTGGAATTTTTTCAATCTAGCAGCTAGCTGATTTTCTAGCAGGATTTTGAAAACCGTTTAGCAGGTAACTAATTCCAGACAAAAAATTTGTATGAACAATTTTTGGTAATATCTTTTAACTGTTACTCCTTGTTCATCAAAAAATACTTTTTCTTCGTCATGACGCTTTGAAATGGGCAACACCAGGATCAGGTACAAGCTGCCTCAATCATCTCGAGTTTTTATTGTGACGCAACCAACCTGCTTCAAGAAGATAATTGCATCATAATAACAAGCAACTGGATGGATTGGTGAAGCCTAAATGATTTGCTTCTGTGCTCAGTGAGCGCATTGGGTATAAAAGACCACATTGGCAGAATATATTTTTATCCCACGCAGTGGCGTATCTAAGCAAAGTGGCGCCCATGGCAAAGTTTAAATGTGCGCCCTTTCTAATAATTTAAATATTAGATATAGGCTAAATTGTTACGAAAGATAAACCATGAAGAAAATAAATGTTTTAAATTGTAAAATATTTGTGTTTATTTTTGCTTTAAACTTTCAGCAAATAAAATACAAATTATTTATTCAGAAGGACCATAACATGCTTCTATACTCATTTATTTTTATTATGAAGAATATCAAAACATTCAAATAATAACGTTATCATAATTTATAGGCCTACATAGGATTTCCTGAAAAAAATTGTATATCTTGCAAAAAAATCAAACAACATATTGCAACTGCAAATGACAATTTTATTTAAAATGAAACACATTCAATTTGAATTGTACAATAAATCATTTAATGCAAAATTGCAAGTCATGTATCACTCGTGTTCGAAAAACACAATCGAAACATTAATTATCCAGTCTTTCCCGGTCAAAATTACATAAAAATGCTAACAACAACACTTTCCGTGCCTTTATCGAAGTAAATTCATTTATGATTTCATCAAAGTCAGCTTTCTCTGTTTCGTCCATTTCTATATTCACAGTGGCGTATCTAGGGTATGGCAGACATGGCCATACGCGTACGGGAAGGCATTTTACTTGGGGGGGGCGGAAAAAATTTGCCCTGAATATAATAATTTGCCCTAAAAATAAACAATTTGCCCTGAAACTAACTTGTATAGTTTAATCCAAATTGGGCCTGAAACCTCTTGTAAATCTGTTCTATACAGTTGAAATCGTTTACAACGGCTTCGTATAACGTCAATTCGCCTATAACGTTGCATTTTGTTCGTTACCAATGGCATCTTCTACATGCATTTCAATTCGCTTATAACTTCAATTTGGCAAAAACGTTCTTTATCCAATCCCCTAGAGGTGCCGTTGTAGGCAAATTCTGTACTTGCCTTGCTTGTTAACTCAAGGGAGTGAAGTTCCTTGCGTGTTGTGTTCTCCCAGACAAGAAAACTTTACGGTAATTGCCTTTACTGGCTGAATACACTGCATTGAAAAATTTTTCACATTGCACTGAAAAACAGAGCTTGCCGTGAAATTTTCCACTGAATTGAATACATTTTTTTATCATTGAGGATTTTTGAGCAACTTGCGCTTGCCCTAAAGACAGAGTTTGTCCTGAAAGTTTTCACTGCATTGAGTATACTTTTATCATTCGGATTTTTGAGCAACTTGCGCTTGCCCTGAAAAACAGAGTGTGCCCTGAATTCACTGTATTCATTATATGTTTTTTATCATTCAGGATTTTTGAGCAACTTGCGCTTGCCCTGAAAAACAGAGTTTCCCTGAAAATTTTCAATATATTGAAATATTTTTATCGTTGAGGACTTTTGAGCAACTTGCGCTTGCCCTGAAAGCAGAGTTTACCCTGAATTCACTGTATTGAATATATATCTTTTACCATTCAGGATTTTTGAGCAACTTGCGCTTGCCCTGAAAAACACGAGTTGCCCTGAAATTTTTCACTTTATTAAAATATTTTTTATCATTCAGGATTTTTGAGCGTCTTGCGCTTGCCCTGAAAACAGAGTTTGCCCTGAATTCACTGTATTGAATACATATTTTTTTATCCTTCAGGATTTTTGAGCAACTTGCGCTTGCCCTGAAAACAGAGTTTGCCCTGAAAATTTTCAAAACAGGGGGGGCGGCCGACCCCCGCCTCATACGCCTATGGGCATAGCACGTGCCATGGACGCCACTTTGACGGGGGCGCAAAAATTGCTTAGCAAAAATTAAAAATTTTATTTACAGTTTCTTGAATCTCTGTTTTGTGCCCCACACAACCATAAACTGCAAAGCTGCATAAACACAGCGCGCACATATCTATTGCATTTTAAGTCGGGCGTATCTCGCCAGCACCACCAAGGATCATCACAAAAATGTGGTATTGTGACATAACACGACGGTCAGACTTTGTGACAGAACAAGAACTCTCGCGTGCCAAATCTACAAGACCTCGTCCTCCTCACGCTATAAGTAAGGCTAGGTCAGTCCGCACTGCTGCATTTCAGCCAAGAAGATATTGGTCAGATGGTTGACACGAGTTAAGACCGTGGCTGTGAGAATCTGATTATTACGCAAATAACTGTTGATGTGGTCCTACAAATTTACAAATTACTTGAACTGCTACGGCCCACTCCGACTTTGCAAAACTTCTTCGATGGCCAGCATTGTCCGACAACCAAGCTGAATACAATGCCCCAGTCCAGAGACTAAGGTAGAGAACATTAGTTAGACCTAGAAAAATCAGAAGTTGCTATCGTTGCTGTGCCAGTTGAGCAAAAATGTTAACTCATGAAAGAAGACATTTGTTAATCTTGTTTAGAGCTAGCTTTTTCTGTCCAAATTTGGCTTTCAGTTCGATGTCCAAGGCATTTGCTATGGCCCTGACTGTGAGTGACAATTTAGGAGCTGTGTACAGTTCAGATGTAGATGGCAATCAATTTTACGAAAAGTTTATAGATTGCGAAATGCTAGTGTCAAGACGTGCAACTATATTATCGCGTCCTGAAGTCCTGATATTCCTCGAATTGCTTTACAAATAATGATGACGATGGCAGTATGCATTGCTAGCTGCGAGCGGTCTTTCAGTAAACTGAAACTGGTCCTTTTAATGCAAAGGTCTCCAAACTACGACCCGCGGGCGTAATGCAGCCCGCGAAGTCATTTTGTCAATGATGAATAAAATAATGTCAATGATGAATAAAATATGTATATTTACCAAAAATTTGCTAATTTGATAGAATGCAGTGATGTAGTTGAGACCGTAACCTTCAAGACCGAGACCTGGTAAAAACTTCGAGACCGAGACGTCATAAAAAAATCCGAGACCGAGATTTGAAATTACAGACTGAGATTCGAGATTTCAAAATTTGTTTATTTCGCCGAAATTTTTCATAACAATGTCGTCATCACTTCTAAATTCAATTTTTTTCGAATGTTTGGCATTTTTCCGAACTGTTTTGGTTGTTTCTTACCTGCAAATACAACAAACAAAAAACTCGTTGAATTGTACAAGTTTTACTAAGCCATTTCTTTGCAATATTGAAAGTCTCAAGATAATAGGCTGTAACAGAGACCTTGCTGTAGCCTTTGAGACTGAGACTCGCAAAAAATGGGTCTCGAGACCAAGACCAAGTCTCGAGACTCCATCACTGGCAGAATGTAACATAGCCCGAAACAATCACATTACGTAAGATGTCCGGCCCCCTGATATGTTCTGTAATGGCTTATGTCGCCCTCGGACAAAAAAGGTTGGAAACTCCTGTTTTAATGATTCTGGGCCATGATGACTAACAATAGGTCAGGGCAGGTTGTGTGATCCAGCTTTGATGAGTATACAGGGGCGTAACGAGGTTAGATGGCGCCCGGGGCAAGATGCAAGTTTGTCGCCCCCATTTTCGAACGTGAGGTCTTCCGGAAGCAAATGTACAGTACTGTATTGAAGAATGTACGTGTGACATTGTTGGGATTGTTTGGCGCCCCCGCAGTATTTCAGCTCCCCCAGAGTGATTTGGCGCCCGGGTAATTGCGCCCCTTTGACCCTTCGTTACGCCCCTGCTGATTGAACCATAATGCAGCATGTAAAAAGCTACAGATGTTTACGTTAGCAAACAACTTGCCGCTATGTTACAAAAATGCATTGAACGTGCTCAATTAGCTCAAAGAATTTTATGACCTACGTAACTATGCAATTGTGCAACTCCTCACTTCATATACATGGACAACGCAGAGCTAGAGCATTGAATTACTGTTAGGGGTGTAACGAGGTTAGATGGCGCCCGGGGCAAGAAGCAAGTTTGGCGCCCCTATGTTCGAACCTGAGGTCTTCCGGAAGCAAATGTACTGCACTGAAGTTTTTGTGATATTGCTAGGACTTTTCGGCGCCCCGCAGTCATTCGGAGCCCTCATAGTGATTCGGCGCCCGGGTAATTGTGCCCCTTGCCCCCCGTCGTTATGCCCCTGATTACTGCGCACAGCGACGCGCCTCAACAAATCATGGTACACAGCTCTAACCAGAGGCATACGGGAACCTTGGGCTTTAGGCGGGGCAAAATTTTCAATTCACCCTAATTTTTGCGCCACTTTGAGGAAAAACGAATAGGAGAATTTGGCAGGGCAATGCTTCTGTTTCAGAAACTTGCCCAAAAATGTCGGGAAGTTTTCCTGAATTTTTATAATCTCGACCGAATCTCCCCCCCACTTCGTACACCTATAGCTTTAACACAGAAACTTTGGCAAAATACTAGCTATCTACGGCTTAGTGTATTGAATAATTGGTTTTACGTGGTCATAACAATTTTTGCTCAAAACTTGAATATTTGCAGTCCAAAATTGCTGGAATGACGGCGCCTTTTACCCACACCTGGCGACGCGTCAAGCAACACTTACTGGTGGCTGTGTGGTTTTGAACCTTTTGTTGCAATTGCAAACCCGTAGACAACTCACGCTGGTCATGAAAAGACAATTTTGGCATGGTTAGCGAAATCTGCAACCGACAGAAAAATGCTTAGGTTAGTGGTTATTAGATCATTCCGCTTGCATCATATAAATTTGAGCAAAAAAGCAATCTTCTGGTGAAATCTTTAACTTTTTTACTGGTGACCGTGGTGTTGGCGAAG
>JGI24158J21664_10011185_pt1 | contig 11942 bp, 9 predicted proteins | sample Ectturendosymbi3_FD_21664 | JGI IMG/M metagenome (IMG submission 21664) | reverse complement strand
TTTTAATGTTGTGGGGATAACCTCCAAGTATAATTTTAACATTTGTTTTACTGTGGTTTTCCTGTGACAATATTGACAGTTACTGAGTGGTTTGGGCCAGAAATTCAAATCTCAGAAGGTGGATACTATTGGGTGTTTTCCACCTATAGCTTAAAACAGTAAACGATTTGTTGCCTTTGCTCTAATCAATTGCCATCGTATCAAACAATTTACAAAACAATTTAGTCTACATACCACTGCAACAAACCTGAACCTACCGGAGCCATAAATTTGGCAAAAGTTGAACTTCATCGGAAGCAATTTTGAGACCATTAAAGCAGCTAACACCAGCATTGAACAATTAAACTTGATCAATATGCCTTAGGTACTTATAAAACGTTTGCAATACATTTTTTCCTAGCATTTAGCAGCATATCAAAATGCTTCCAATGGACAAAATAACAGTCATTGCTGCAGGATCCTGTTCGTGCCTGGGTGGACCAACTCAAAGAATCAAGCTTTCGAAGAACCTCTGAACCATGGAGAGTTTGGAATCTCATTCCAAGACCAAATGTTATGTAAAAGTTCAGTCTAGGACCATATTTTTGCACCGTTTCCAGACAAATAACATCATGACCAGTGTCCCAAAACACAATTAAAAAAAAACAACATAAATTTACATCTGCTGAGAGCAACAGTGCTAAATTAAAATTGTACCAAAACATCAACAAGGTCAAATTCAAAACAGAGATCAAAGGCCATTCTTCCCCAACATGTTTATTCATGAAAAGTAGCTATAGAAATTAAATCCATGGACAATTTCCCATAAAATGACACTAATTTCTTCAAAATCTATCCAATGGTTACTGAGATACGCCATTTAGAAATTAGGTGGTACCCCTTTTTTCGGCAAAAGTTTAAAATTTAAAAGGCTGATATCTTAAACTATTGGTCCAATTTAGATGAAATAAATTTTTGTGTTTTCATGCACAACCTACCTGCCTACCAAATTTGAAGTAAGTTGGTGATGATAATATATGCACCGTTGAGTGATCTGACATGGAATTTTTTTTTCACTGAAACATTTTGGTCATTTTCAGTGTGATATATTTTGTTTGTTCACTGAAACATTTCGATCATTTGTCTCACAGTTATATTAAAACTTAAGTTTTTTAGCGTATATTTTTAAACATCCTGACCGAAATGACAGTTTTTTTTGGACATTTCAAAAATGTTTTGGTCTATGACAGAAAAAAACACATGGAATGGCCCAAAGTCTTATCCACTGCTGTTTGACAAATGTCATTATCTTCAGCTAACATTCCAAGACATGCATTTGGCTGTAGCACTTTCATTGAAATGTCCCTTACCTAATCAGTAGGGCAATCAATTTTTTGACCTAAAAACTAAAAATTTTGACTTAATAATTTGCAAATTTTGACTTTATTTTGACATATCAATTTTCTGCATTTTCAGTAGAAATACGGAATGCAAAGCATATTCATATTCTGTATTAGAAAACAAACTGATAGGTTTATTGTGTTGAAATGAAACAAAATGCAATTGGTCTGCAAAATCTGGTATAGCATGTTTCAAAAATGCCGGGATAGTTTCAATTTCATGAAACAAACCTCGCTGATGCTTTGCACTGCGGCGATGTGCTTCCACCATAAACATTTGTTACTTTTCACAAAGCAGTCACAGAATTTGCAAAATAATGCACCCGTAGGTGACTGGTAAGGTAAACTCGAAAGCATATTCATGCAGTATACTTTGAACTTTTGAAGAATTTGGTTGTTTAACCTTAGGCACAGTATATTGATAAATACATTAATAACTGCAGTAGAGTGAAATCTGATAATATCATAAAGTTAAAACACTACATATGCATAATGGATTGAGCATTTGCTAAACCAAATACTGTGAGACCAGGCAGGTTTCTTGCCATGCCTAGTCTACTTAATGTTCAATTATCCAGTTGTGGGCTAAGCAATACTATTACGTCAAAAGTCACAACAAACCCATTAATATTTCAGAATTGCAACTAAACTTGCAAAAACATGTCAAAATATGTGGTTGTAGTTTCAATAAAGTATCGATAATGAGAAAAAAACACTGCTGCAAGAAAATTTTGACCTTACGATAAATTTTGACTTTATTTAACCTTACAACTTTTGAGTGGCTCATGGTATCAGCGTGAAATTTGGTTTGTGATCGTTTCATAAACTTTTAAAAAGGCAGAAAAATTTTGACCTTCTTTACTTTTGGTTGCCCTACTTATCAGTTAGAAACTGAAGAGCTCTTACAATTATATTTAAAAAGCCTCCCACTCATGCATTTTATAAATCAATGTACTCGGAAGTTATCGCAGTACTACATTATAATAATCATGTTGGCATCATTCATACATGTGTCTTATATGCTTGTGTTTCATCAAAGTAAATGTATTAGCACGATCAAGTGTATACCCTGCCACATGTATATCCTGTTCTTTCATGTATTTGTGCATTCCTTGTTGCTGTGATGCATGCTTAAAGTTTAGCGCATTTGCATGTAGGAGTGAAGACGTTACACAATGTAATTATCAAAATTGTTTTATGGTAATGCATTCTGGCTAACCATTTTTTGTGCCTGTGTGTTGTTTGATTGTGCTTAGCGTATGGACCATGTCTCTGAAAAATGAATTATTATTTAATGCTTGTTTCATTTATCAACATTTTTACTACTTACGTTTGTAAAGTTAGTTGCCAAAGAGTCTACATGATTTGATGTAAGTCATTTTATATAAAATATGCACTTCTTATCAAACTGCATTTGACACTACACAAACTGATTTTGCAGCTCACTGGTATTTTTGTTTTTCTGCAAGTGAATCTTCTATTGAACAAGTTTGCCCACCCCTGATCTTAAGTAAACGATATGGCCTATCTAAAGCTTTCGCAAATCAAGGTCCAAGTATCCTAACATGCTGCTAGGCATTTTAGCATGCATAATATTTATCTGATCTAAAAATCATCCACAATATTGTTGCAACCTCTCCGGTGGTGTTGCGTTGAATGTGTGATTCACCATGAACAGGATGTGCGTGAAGAACAACACCATACATATATGTGGCACGAACAAGCAATAATAGAGTGATCGTGGTGTGTAATCTCTGATGATACGAGCATGTGAACGATTGAATGTAATGACTAGCATACGCGGAGAGTGCCTTAGAAGCAACTCGTTGAGGCAGACTACCCTACAAATCCAGCAATGTTTCTCATTATCCACGCAGTTCCATCTGTTACAGGCACGTAGTGGCGAACTGATTTCACCTGTGTTTAATCTGGTGTTACCAATTCAGGGCAAAAATTTTTAGCTGGGTTTCAGGTAGCTGAGAAAAAAAAAATTGTTTTTTTCTGGTTTTGAAATGAATGCTATTTTGATTGATAAAACTCAATATCATTGTGAAATAACTACTGTTGATCCCTGCACAATTTATAAGCGAATTATTATTTAAGTTAAGCACAGTTTTTTAATTCAAGCAGTTCACATGAAATAGCCTGTTCGCACCTGTCTTTGCGCAGACATAACTCTGCCACCGGTTGCGCTAGAGAGCTGTTCAAATGCTCAAAAGACTCAGCAAGTCTTGTAGTTAGCAATGAATCTGCTTGAGGTCATAAGTGGAATAGTTTCAGGTCACCTCGTCCCACTTCATCTGACACTGGGCCCAAATTGCTAGATAGTACAGTAGTATTTCGCTCAAGATTTTATTGGAAACTAGGCTAAAGTCCAAATTTTTTGATACTTTAGATGATTTGCTGGCGTTTCGGGCTCAAAAGTTATGATCTAAAGTAAATGAAATAATTGATCAATCCACTAATTAGAGAATTGATCAATTTGTTTATTTTAGATCATAACTTTTGAACCAGAAAAACTAGAAAGTTGATCAAAAGACTCAGACTCGAGCCTAGTTTCCTATGAAGACTTCAACGAAATACTTTGGTCTAGCGGTTGGGCCCTAGGCTAGGTGACATGAGCCAAAATGCAAAAAACCTAACTTACTTATGACATCACTCAAAAAAAAACCTACAAAATTTTTTTCATTGCAGACTAGAAGACCTGCTAAATCTTGAGAGTTTGAACAGCTCTCTAGTGCAATTGGCGGAGGAGCTATAGCATTGGTAAAGCAACCGAAAACTGCTGGTTTTGGGCCGATTTCAAAGTATGGATATATAGTACCCCAGCAGTCAAGGTTTAATGATGTTTGTAACACTGACACATCACAATCAAGCACACTGTTGTCATTCAGTCTGTCTCTAAGTTTTGTGACAAAAAGTACCGTGGCTGAAAAAGTCCTCTCTGGTTCCATCGATGTGGTGTTGCTTGTAAGTAAAGCATGGTACAAGTTTTCAAGGTTATCAGGTCTCTTTTTGTAGCCTCTAAAAGGCCAATTTCCTTCATCACAATTTGTGATCGGATCTCTTCCTGTGCTAGAACAATTTTGTGGTCTTCACTCTCATAGATTATGTGTTTTGATTTGAAGAGGTTGATTAAACTTTCAGTGCTTGAACCACCTCCTTTGGTGTAACAGAGCACAAATTGCACTTTAGTGTTTGTTGAGCCTTATTGTATAAGAAATGGCTCTAAGCTTCTGATTTTCTTTGATTAATAACATCTTTGAACTGAGTGTGTATGATTAAAGATCTAGTTGAAGTCACTTCTAAAGGAAAGCTAAATATTTTGTAGAAAGTTATTGCAAACTGAAAAGGATTGAATCGAGTTTGCGAAGAACCACAGCTTGTATATGAACTAATACATAACAGCTTATAAATTACGTAACTAGTAACTACGAAACTATGGCATAGCTTTGAAGAACTATCTCACATGGTAGTTATTTGATTAGGTTAGCGAAAAGATTAAAGTTCGTGTAAACACCTATTATGGGAACGGCGACATCTTATCTGTCTAAGGATGTTATAAATGGACCAGCAACAAACGTATGGTGGTCAACAAGCAAAACCCACACCTTGTACCTCATGATAATAGTTTTAAGTTCAAATGTGCTAATTTGGCCGTTACACGGGCCAGTCTAAAACTTCACTGTTATCAGTATTATTATTATTTGAGGCAACAGCAATTACATGTTGTTAAAATATCCACGTTTGGTAGTTGAAAAAAGGGGTTTTGGGTAGTAGAAAATAGCCAAAAAACCTGGGTTTCAGGTTCGGGAAAACATGGCTTGGAAAAACTAGTTTAATTGTCCTGTGTTTCACCTGGTCACTGAATTTCATATGTTTTCTTTCTAAATTCAAAAGAGTTTGTTTCAATAATTCTATTTGACAGATATTGGCGCTCTTCCTAGCATCTACCCAGTACCCGGTCTACCATAATTGTTGTTCCCCTTTGTACTGTACATCAATGAAGTTCCTGATTAGGTTTTCAGCGATTTCATTGTCTCATACAGTTTTGACTAAACTAATCTGTTTTTGTTACCTCATGTAGCACGCACTAAAACCGCTGTTCAGTGAAGTTCCAGTTAGTGATATTTTCGGTTCTTAAGAGAAAAGCTCAAATTCCGTCATTCGAAATGTGAGTTTCTCAAACTTAAATATATTGTTTGGTATAAACCATGTTGACAATTAATTTCTGTTGAAGTTTGCTGCTTGAATTGTGAGAACAAAGGTTTGTGCTGATCATCTTCTGTACTGTAGGGAATACTAGGCTGCAGTCCTGTTGATTGTGCAGAATTTGTGAGGTGCAGATTAGGCAAAAGGTTGTCAGACACATGCTCAAAAAATCGTGAGTGCTAGCTCACCACAGCTTCCAATTGAGGCTAGCCCCATACCATCTTCCAACAACTATTAGTGTGCCATTCAACGTGGTACATTTAATAGCATCATGTACCTCATTTGCTGTAGTATACTCGTATAATTACTCTACCACCTTGTGACACCTGCATTAAGTAACGAGTACCTGGTTTGTCAACATACAACGATGTGCATTTGGAGCTCAGTTTTTTGATGACATTTGCCAGTGTGCGCATCATGTTCAATTAATAAGGTAGCATCCTTTCTTCCATCAATGAACTTAAAACCAACAGTGTCTAGACAAATGTGCATGACCAGGAGGTCCTGCCAAATATAATGGAAGGCCCTAGCGGACAAGGATGTAAAAAAGATCTCTGCTGACAGCATGCAGTCCTTGTTCCAAGAGCTCGCAGAATGCACAGTGGATGTGGAGTGGCAGCTGTTCAAAGCAGCTACAGCTTCATCTGCTGTTCAGCTATGCAGACAGAAATGACTCAGTGTGGTGAATAATGGCAAAAGTAACACTGCAATGGAACCAAGAGGTGAATATGCCATTTATGCAAAGGAAGTAAACTACGAAATCTGGCTTCGGAAAGTACCTCCTTTGCATTTATGGTATACTTAGGCATTAAAGGTATCAGAAGAGTTGATTTTAGCCTAGTTTCTAATAAAAACGTCATCGAAATACTACCATCTATCGGTTTGGGCTCAGGGCCAGATGAAGTGGGCCAAAGTGGCCTAAAAGTACTCCACTTATGATGTCACTCACAAAATATCTGAAACCCATAACTAAAAAAATATTTTTCATTGCAAACTAGAAGACTTGTCGAGTCTTTTGAGCGTTTGAACAGCTGTCTAGCGCATTCGGTGCAGGAGTTATGCCTCCGCAAAGCCTCGTGCGAACCGTTTGAATTAACCTGGCTGCGAAGGTGTTAATGAAACATTTCTGTGTCTTGTAACAACTGGCACAACACACAGTCTTCAGGTCTGCAATAAAAAATAATTTTTGGTTTTGGGTTTCAGGTTTTTTGTGAGTAACGTCGTAAGTGAGGCTGGTTTTGGGCCATTTTGGCTCATGCTACCTGGACTAGGACCCAACTGCTAGACAAAAGTATTTTGCTCAGGTTTTCATTGGGCACTAGACCAGTATCCGAGTCTTTTGAACCTTTGATTGACTTTCTAGCGTTTCTGGTTCAAAAGTTTGGCTAAAATAAACAAAATAATTCTCTAATTAGTGGATCATTTATTTTGTTATTTTTTGGTCATAACTTTTGAAGCCAAAACCTAGCAAGTTATCGAAAGTATCAAAAGACTCAGATTTTAGCCTAGTTTCCAATAAAAACTTGAGCGAAATACTACCATNTAGCGGTTTTAGCCAAGGGACAGATGAAGTGGGTCAAAAAGGCTTAAAACTACTCCACTTATGACATCATTCACAAAAAATCTGAAACCCAAAACAAAAAAATTTTGTCATTGGAGACTTGAAGACTTGTCGAGTCTTTTGAGGGTTTGAACAGCTCCTTAGAGCAATCAACAGTAGATTTATGCCCATCCAAACATACATGCAAACTTCTGGATTTAGGCTGAATTCATACCGGCTTCGAAGGTGTTAATAAGCACCCCTTCTGACACATTCATGCAAAATACCAGCTAAAAATATTCGCAGATGACAAAGATGCAAAGATTTTTATGTCAGCGCACTAAATTCACAAAAACGATACACAAAATTTAAATATGAACACTGTAAATTTCAACCAGCAATAACCTTGCCAATACTGGTCCAATTAAAAAAATTAGTGTTATGAAATCAGAATGATGAGATCTCTCTGCTTATGAAATTTCATGGATTTTGCTCATGGTCAGATACACAGCTCTGAATAACTTGACATGGAATGACCCCTCAGCGTCAGCAGTATCATAGAGTAATGACCATCACAGATATTGCTACTTTACAATGCATATTAACCAATTCACAAGATTTTGTAATGTACTGTTATTGGATGTTTTCATCTGTCATGGCTAATGCAGTCCTTAACTTTAATTCAAGCAAATCCACAAACAGGCAAACATGTGTACCTTGTGTAGGCCTATGTGTCTGCGTTCAGATCTTGTGATTGGGTAAACAATGCACGACTCTTACTAACAGATAACATCACTGCGATAAAGAACCATACATCATCGAATTCTGTGCAAGGCTGGGTCACTAAAACAGCCAACCACCACAGAATGTACGCTGATTTGTTCGCAGGCAGTCATCTGCTTACTGCACAAAACCTGAGAGTAAATGTTACATCGTAGACCGGTTTATTGGGATGATTGCGCAGCAGTCTGATTATTATTACACACTGCTTGTTGTAGTCAGAGGCTGTGCACCATAAGAACACGACAGAGAATTTGCGTTAATCAATCATAGATGAAGTAGCAACTTTGGTTTCTGAACACTCCCTGCCGAACAATAGCATTGCGACTTCTATGATTGGAATTTTGGCAATATGATACATTGGCAATATTTGCCATATCAGTCAGTATATATCAGCATGCTGATGCATCGGTTGAGCTCTATTTCCTATTGCAATAGTTGATCTATGAGGAGTTGTTGTTCTTGGAGCTGGTACACTGTGTGAAAAATGTTGCAGATCAATGATCTAACTGATTTTGGCATGCAGTTCTGTTAAATGAATTGGTGTTGCAGCTTAGATAAGAAATCATATGGTGATTATAAACCTAGAGCTTTCTTATTGAAAAGTGTTGTAGACTGTTGTGGTGGTGGTATTGATGACTGCAGGACATATGCTACAACTGTGATGTTGGAGGATGCAACAGTTGACTTAACATGGATTCAGCTGAAAACTCATCCATTTGCTGCAACGGTTTTACTGTGCCATGCAACTGTCACCTTCCCTCATGTGACAAAAGACTAGGTCTTCAAACAACTGTTCCTATGCTGTCATATTTTCATTTTCCGTATTCAGCTTGCAGTGTTGCAAGAATTGCTCATTCTTCGACCAGAAACTGGACGAATACAAATGAGTCTAGCACACACATGTGCCTAAGCAGTGGGTATCATTGTGGCATAACAAAAGAAAGAGAAATCTTTCACTTTAGTGCGATATGTCAAGCTGATGATGAATCATCATTTGCACCTCCCATTTCTTACCCTGGAAGGAACTCCTATTATAAATGCTGTTGTGGTTTGCATCAAGTTAGAACAGTTCAGAGAATAAAAAGGATTTGCAAATACAGGAACCAGGCAAAGTCATTTCGTAAATGCTGCACAAACACTTTTTATCAAAATTTAGTGCAGTCTGATTTGTTCAATAAATCCTTGAAACTGTTTGCTTTTTTTTATCACATTAGACTGGCTGATGGGTGGCATTCGCCAGTCAGATGGTTGCACATGTGGATATTGTTGATATTTCTGAGCAACTTTCATCTGCCAGTTTATTCGCAGCTGCTCAGTAATAGCAAAGTTATTCTTAACAACTGCACCAAAAGCAACATTCCCATTTGCAGTCCAAGTGGCCGGTTGTTTTGTGAAGATGGTTCTGTGAATGTGCAGAAGCTCAGTGACTATGAGGCATTTTCGCAACAGTATTTGTACTCCAGTTGCGACACATGTATCTGTAGCAATCTCACCTGTCCTGAGGATTTTTGTTGTGTTTTGAGAACAGATCAAAAGGCCTATTTGGGATTTAGAGCATTTTATCACACCATGGAAAATTATGCATTTCCACAAAACTACTCCATCAGATCTGATAAAGAAAAATGCCTGGTATGGAAATTTTCTCTGTTGTATATTTGCCTTGTTGTTTGTTTGTTGAATACACTGTGTAGTGAATGAATTGTTAGCTCCCAAGACTAGCTTTGCCTGTAACTGAATCAGCTACATCAAATTTTCAAGAGACTTCCACATCAGCCACTTTTCTAAAGTTCTACAATGACTCGTGTTTGAACTGTGTATGTTACTAAAGGTTTAATATAGATTCGGCAGAAATGTAATAAATCATGGTTAGTAACAACTAGTTGCATTATTCTGGAGATGTTACTTCCTCTTCACTCTTCAATGAGTAATTTTATCTCTTAAAATATATTCTTTAGTCTCCCTAGAGAATTTCCCTGACATTTCAAACATTGCTGTTGCTTTGCTGCATCATTACTTGACCTGATTGATCAATTTCAATTTTTGACAGAATGAATATTTGGAAAGAGGTCCAGCAAGGAAATACTGTATTTCAAATATCAAGTTTTCTAATTTGTTTAAAAAGGGAGACAGCCGAAAAAGTCCAGTTGTTGCAAAAATTTATCTGATCAGAGTTCAGCAGCTTGATCTTGTTCAGCAAATGATCCATTTCTTTAACAAAGGGAAAGGGTTCACAGCAAGAAAGTTGTGGCGTATGGGACCAACAGTGTTGTATAAAGTTGTGCCAATAAATAAAAATGTTTTGGATTGTTGATTTCAAGTATGCAGTATTTAATGTTCAACACTGGACATAATCCACTATCATTTACATCAGTGGTTACCAAACTTGTTTGAGCCGTTACACAATCAAGGTAATGATTATGTCTTAATTACCCTCAGTATTTAACAGTGATCTCTCATAATATATAACAGGGGTGCCCAACCAGTCGATCGCGATCTACGGGTCGATCTTTAAATGCCTGGCAGTCGATCGCAGGTGATTTTATGCATGTATAAGGGTTTGCCGAACTAGAAATGAATAATTATGCATATGTACATGTTTCAAAGCTTTGCCAGATTAGTAGATCGCCAGAGACTGAAAAATGTGAAGGTAGATCCTATGTCAGTGAAGGTTGGGCATCCCTGATATATGACAACATTGTGGTTTTGGTTCCACATTATCCCAAGAATTGCATATTACCCCAGAGGGGTAATTTACCCCCAGTTTGGGAACCACTGATTTACATGAAAGGTAATGTCTTCTGTGACAACAACAGTGCTGTGGCACATGTAGACTATGGTTTCTTAGCTAAGTTCAGGTTAAACTGCGAACTCAAACTTTGACTAGATGCATGCAATTGTTGTGCAACAAGTGATCCACTCTACATCAGTTAATCTACCTGATATGGCAGTGCATTTGGCAATTTCTTGAATATATTGTTGCTGCAGAAAATTGCAATACATGTGAAACAACTCATCATGGATTTATGCTGCAGACTGTGTGTAAAATGGTTTGTAATGTATGTATAGCTATAAGCTGGATTTTTTCGTTCATTGCCTGGTCATAGACTGAAATGATTTTGAAATGACCGAAAAAAATTAAGTCATCTCAGTCAGAATGTCTGAAAATATAGGCTGATAAACACTGCTATGGCAAATTTTAATACAACTGTGGACAAATGACCAAAATGTTTCAGTGACCAAGATGTCTCATCAAAAATGGCTGAAGGGTCTCAGCGAAAAAAAACAGGCTAGAAGAAAATAGCTTAATGCTATAGCTATATTGATTTTAGCATTAAAAGTCCTTATAGTAGCAATAGTGTGGATATTGATTGTCTGATAATGTAACTAGTAAAGCTCCAAAAGTGGAGGGTTTTTCAATTGAGGTATGTGAAGACCTGTTAAAAATCCATTAATTGGTTGCTGTTGGTTTACAATTTCCTGATTGTAACTTTTTTTAACTTGAGCAAATCCCCAACTACTTCTAAATTTGATTTTTGTTTTTCAAGCAACAGACAAAAGATTTTTAGCACTGAAAAGCATTTCACCTTGTTTCTGCCTTATTTTTTGACCGTGCTTATTTTGACCATGTCAAATTAGTCTCTTAACTCTTTGGCATCCGGCTGCTTCCGGGGATTTTCGGAAAAAAAACGCCTAAACGCACGTGGCTTTGCGCGGGAATTTCACCAGTCTGGTATGCTCTACAGACCCAGTAAAAGTCTCAAAAGACACGGCAAGTCTTCTAGTCGGCACTCGAAAAAAATTTTTTGCTGGGGGGGTGCGGTTTTTTTGTGAGTGACATCATAAGTGGAGGACTTTTAGGCCACTTTGCCTGGCCCTGGGCGCTAACCAGTAGGTGGTAGTATTTCGCTGAAGTTTTTACTGGAAACTGGGTCACAATCCGAGTCTTTTGATACTTTGGATGTTCTGCTGGGATTTCGGGTTCAAAAGTTGTGATGTAAGTTAGTAAAAATATTTGACTAATTAGATAA
>JGI24158J21664_10011183_pt1 | contig 11943 bp, 5 predicted proteins | sample Ectturendosymbi3_FD_21664 | JGI IMG/M metagenome (IMG submission 21664) | reverse complement strand
TTGCCACCCCTGGAAAAATTTCTGCGGACGCCCATACAGCTCACGGATGTGCGAAACGACCCGATTTTTCAAGCATTGTTTCCCCAAAACAGCTTGGACGAATTTTGGCCTTCTGCTTACAAATCCTATTCAATGATCGGTGTCAAAGTCATCAAAATAATCTTGACATTTGCATCTTCATGACTCTGTGAATATGGCTTTTCTGCTCTGACAGAGATTAAAATAAAAAAACGAGAGACTTCTTAGAATTGACAACAAAATGCGGGTGTGCTTTGGCAACGACGGAACCTCATTTCAATCTTATTTGTTCCCGAGAAAAGGCACACCCATCGCATTAATTTTTGAAGGCAACTTTGTTTTGCAGTAAGTGTGCCGCAAATTTATTTTTATTTTCTTATTGCGCCGCAAGCTGAAAAAGTTTGAGAATCACTGCCCTGAAAGCATTTTAAGAACCAGTTGTTACCACGACATCTCTCAACACAATTTCCCACAAAGACACCAATACGGACAACATTTGCTGACCACAGAGTTCCCGTTGGTTCTATGTTTCAGGAAACACTTACTTGTTTCTTATTTCTCACTCAATAAGACACAAACTGTTGCAAACCTTCAGACCTACAGTATGAGGTGCCACGCTACTGACTGCTCCAGCCTCAAACGCCATACCGGATGATCCGTTGGTGGATTCGACCTGGTGTGACACCACTGGATGGAGCTGTAAAGTGTGGCGAAGACAAATTGGATGGAAATACCTGTCATAGCGTGTTTGAATATTCTCTGCACTTCTTGTTTCCACTTGGACTGGGATATAAATATTATGGGGTAGTTTCTCCTTTCTCAGATAGCAAATAAGGGTGACGTTTTACAAGTTTTACTCCTCTCTGCGCTGAACTATTCAAGACAAACCTTTCCCATCGGCTGCATTGGCTTATATAACTGCTCGTATTTTATAGATCGATGGACTTTTGCTTTGAAACGTGTTGGCGATAATACAAGCTTTTGTACCATTTCGCAGGCATTGCAAGACAGAAGAGAGCGGAATTTCGCAACCACCAACCAGGGGTGGTCATGATAATGAAGGACACACACATCTACACGAAACTGATATAAATTCCCGAAATCCTAATTCTTCATCTAACGTAAGTTTTTTAGAATTAGGAAAGAACACCGCCCATCGCCCAGTTAGGTAATTACGATGGTCCGTTGTTTTCAAAACCAATATTATAACCAAATCAATTTGTTCAGTAGCGTGGATTCTGCAAATGTTTTTTTTTGTTACCGATCGTTTCTGAAACAAACTCATGGGTTGTTTGAAAAAATGTGTTGCTTGTCGAGCTGGATTTCAATTAATGATAACAACCTAAATGCAAACACGTAATGAAAGTTTATGCACACGGTTTACTAAAATGTCGAATATAAAAGCCATTTGAAGAACATTAACGGACAGATTAAGAAACATAAAGGACAGGCGGAAAAACAAACAAATGATGGTGTCACCATCACTTCAAAACGGAGTTGCGCGAGTCCAAAAAGTGTTTGTGGTATATCAGACTGTTTCTTTCCAGTATTGCAGTAACCTATTTTCAGCAAATGGTAGGTGATGGTTCATTGTTCCTTTATGTGACCTCTGATCCTGTTATTGGTACGAAATGCAAGTTACGTGTTTTAACAAGTTTTCAGTGCGCTACACGTCCTATTGTTCAGGCTTGAATATTGCTTTGAAAGTTGGCCAAAGTTTTGTTCATTCACTGCTTTTTTTGTTCCCACCAACGATGAATTGCACTACATTAGATAAAGGTTTAGAGAGTTAGTATAGAAGCTCCAAAATTTTTCCTCGCGTTCGCTGCTACGCAAATATGTAATCAACGTAATCACTATTCAGTGCAACAAACTTCATTGCCAATAGGGCGCTTTGACGATAAACCCACGATTGCCACTTGCGTAAGAAAAAAAGCAAGCATGGATTTAATAAATACAAATGCCGTGATCAGCTTTCCTGCTGAAATTGGTAACTTCTGCGGCTTTTACTGTGTTGGAATAGCATTGTACTCTTCACACATTTCCTGGAAACAATATTCACTAATAGATGGTTTCTCATGATCTGTATGATTATTTTTTACGAAACTCATTGTTTTAACTATAATTTTGCAAATTCCTCATTTTCAGTAAAAAACAAAAACCATTTTAAAGGAAACAGTACTTACTTTCAGACAAAAACAATATTTCAGGCGGAGTGGGTCTATGTTGCTGTTCCCAGTGACCCATTCGCTGTCTACAGGTATAGGTTAGAAAATTCTAAAGTGAAATAGAAATAGCTACGACCTTTTGGAGTTACATTCGTGAAGCAACTTCGTCGTACTGGGTCGAACAAAGAACCAATTGCCATTTCAATCCGTCAAATCATTAAAGTAAGTTTTGGACACCCGGTCCGATAAACGAATAAATTACCAATGAAAAATTTACTTTCAATTTAAATCTGTGCTTATTACATCTGAAACAAATTATGTTTGTAGGTTTCATTTCAAAGCACAGGACCTGAGATCAGGTTTTCGACTTGTTTGAGACAAACAGATGACGTAGAATTGGCGAAAAAGTTGAAGAAGAAATTGCAGGAACTGAGAGACGAACGTTTGTGCAAGGTTGGTTTACTTGGTGATCTGTTAACCAAAATTAGGGTTGTGGTTTCATGTTGCTTAGGCAGATGGAAATGTTATGCGATAAAAATACAGCTAAGTGGCAGTTAGCTACCAGCACGTTTTCCACCAGCTGTAATGTATGTTTACATCTGATTGGGTTAAATGTATTTTTTATCCATGCTGGAGGGTTGATTTCTTTATGCTTCGTTGTAGACATATATCAAAACAGCAAATAGTAGTTCTGATTGCGTTGCGCTATCTGAAGTCAGCTCTGAACTCTGGGTATAAAGATCAATATTTTTGATTCAGGTTTGCTTGGATCGCGAGGGAGACATGGTCTTCATACCATGCGGTCACATCTGCTGTTGTTTGGAATGTACAAAAGCTCTGAGGATGTGTCCGATTGCAGAAAAAGAATTGAGAAAGCTGTTAGGACCTACACTTCGTGAAAAACGCTAAAATAACTGACACTTCTATTGCAAACAATGTTGTTATAAAGTCAAAATATTTCGAAATTCATGTAGCGTTGGCGCACCGTGTTATTTCCTATTTTTAATTGTGAGCTCTAAACGCAATGAAGTATCTTCATAAGACGAGGTCACCTAGTCCGGCTTTTCTAATTCGCTTTCATACAGGGTTTTTCTTCTGAAGTTTTGTCCGATTTGAAGTTGTGCATCTTTTGTATGTGCAACTGTATGCAAGTCTCTTTCCTCGAACCACTTTTTATACATGTGTAATATACTTGCTCTATACGTGGTTTTTGATGAAGCTTGACATTACATTGCGATTCGTAACCGTTTTGCATATACGCTGCAGGCTCTACTAAACACAATATATTTAAGCTCTGTTTCCAAAAACATTGCCCGTTTCTTAAGCTCATCACAGACTACAAACACACAGTAAGGACTTAACTGTTCACCGCAATATCTTTTGGATGATGCACATCAGATGAATGTGCGCATTTGCTATCAGAAAATGTTTGAAAAATAAGTTTAAGTACTGTGTCGTGTGATTGTGCCTTGAGTACAAATTTTATTCGTGCATTGACTACCGCTTCTGTAATGAGCATTCTGATTTCTGTCTTAATCGCGGAATGCCTTGATTGCCGTCACCATCTCATTGCGATGTTAACTGTTTAGTCCTTTTCGCGGCTTTAGCAGCATTCAGACGCTCAGCCGAACCAACGAGCGGACTGTTGTAAGTGCGTCCGATTCGGCGCTGTTAGTCCGGAGATCGACTCTCGGCCGGGTCTTGCCAAATGCCAAGACCTTGTAAATTGATTATGTGGCCTTCTTACCTGGCGCAAGACCTGTGAGCATTATCCAGAGCGCAAAAGCAACGAGACAAATGATACAGATCTTGTAAAATCTCTGTTGTGGTGCGACAAGATGTAAAGCGCCATGAAAGCATGAAAGCACTTTCTCAAAAAAGGGACTCGGCCATTCGTGTGTTAACTACTATTAGGTTGTCATTTTTTATTCTTTGTGGATGCAGGCGTGCAGTCAGATAAAGCCTGAATTAGCTTTTATTTGTTGGTAAATGATGGACATAAGTTTATGACATACTGTACAGCAGTAAAGCCTAGCCCGGGAGTGGGCAGTTAATTTGGTTCGGGGGTCACTTCCAGAAGGTCACATTTAGCAGGGGCCGTTCTTTTTTGTGGAAATAGAAGCAAGTCGCGGTGAAGATAACCTCAACACTAATATTTACTGTAATAAGTTGGTGGAAACTTCAGATTTGAAGATTTTTCCTGAATGCTTTCGCGGGTCACTGAAAACGTTGTGGCGGGCCACAATAGGCCCCGCGGGCGTTATTTGCCTACACCTGGCCTATAGCCTGGTCTAGTACACAGTTTGCAGTACGTGTTTGTAATTACTTTAATGCATTGCGAGAATATTGCACAAATTTTTTCAATTTCTCTTGTAAGGTGTCATTTCATATTTTTACATTTTACAGGAGTGGCACGAATTAGTTGACTGTTCTTTACCCTTCCTTGGCACTTGTGCAAAAACAGTCATAAGTCTTTCAAAAGCAAGTCTGCTATGAAAACGTTTCACAAAAACACTGATTTTTCTTATTTTGGAAGAAATTTAGAATTGTTGCTCTGAAAACATAGAAGCAATCGGATTTTAAATTCTTGTTTGGCATGTTAACCCATAGATCAGAGTCAGATACCTTTGCTACCCTGCCAAATAGTTTAAAAAGAAACATTTCCTTTTATGGGCTAGATCATAACAAATATGTTTGCAACGCGCATACACTGAACATATATGCCAGTGCCACGAGTTAAGCCGTTTACAACTCAAAAGTCCCTATTATATTCATTGGTTTCTTTTCAAGTGAATCCTTTCATGCAATAATTGTTTTAATGAAATGTATCACAATACTTCATGTGCTTTGGCGTACTGTTACAAAGCAATGAAAATCTTATCAATGTTCAGCTTGCTAGACAAATTCATAATCTCGTGCATAATCTCTAGTTCAGTTTTTGATATCACGCTTATCTTTGGCATTTGATTGCTTAAATGAAAAATTAGGCCGGTGTTCACGCTCCAAAAATTTATGCCTGTCTAACATTTTGCGTGTTTTATTGCAAAAGGTTGATGCATTTGATACAATGTTGATCAAGCTTTTCAGCGCACTTACCTTGAATTGTTGATTATTTGGCATATGCGCATTTCATTTCCAGTGTTTTGCAATCGTTTCGACATTTGACCAATATGCGTTGTGAACATTTATGCTGTTGTTTGAGTTTTTCACACTTCTTAAACCATGGAATAAAATATATTGAGGAATAATAAAAGCACGCATATTGTAAGCTATTAATGCATAGTTGCATCGCCAAAAAGGCAGACTAGTTTTAATTCCAAACCTTGTACTGTCTGTCACTCACGCAGTTCTTTTTGTCTAAATCAGTGGTTCCAAAACTTTTCGAGCTCTTACCCAAATCAAGGTAGCGATTATGACTTATTACCTTCAACATTTTGCGTCGTAAAAAGAACGCAACCAGTAGACTTGTTTCTATATTGTTCTCATTACTTTTCAGTAACGTTTAGTTAATTGTGGTTTTGGTTCCGAATTACACCCCGAAGGATCGCATATTACCCCCGGGGGTTAATTTACCCCACTTTGGGAACCACTGGTCTAAATACATTTCCCAGAGGCACACTCGACATGAGCATGGGCTGCATTCGACCGGTCAATAAAAAGTTGGGTTGCATGCACTGCATAATGTTCACATGATACCCATGTAAAATAGGCACTTGCTGACTGCCTCTCCAATTTCTTCACATTCTAATTGCCCTCTATCACTGCGTGGCAAAACAAATTTATATGATTACCAAACATTAAATGAAACCAATGCAGTTTGCTGAAATTCATGCTTTACCATACAAATACTGTATAATGTGCCTCGAAGCACATAATAAACCTAAAAATGCTCATAGATTAGAATTATTCTGTCCTGCATTCCAATATAACCCCTCAAGCTTTACCTTGTTTAGACTGACCAGGTGGCAATGTGTTGAGTGTGCCCCATTTTTTTGTCAGATGTGCCTCATGCATACCTAAAAAATAAAATGAAGAAATACCAACTCGACTTAAAAATAATTGAAGATCTGGCATTATCAAATGATGTTGCACTGCCCTAACTACAACGTCACCAAACTCAGAACAGAATATGTTGATTAACGTGGGCAAAACCCAAATATAAATGCGATTTTATAAATCACTTTTGGATATTAAAACATAACTTGCTCTGTAACTCGTGACAACGGCTGTCTATCAAGGAAAAATTCACTTTAGTACTACGGCTGGTATGAGACTACATCACCATGGAAATTTTAAAGTTCAACGTTATCAACTTTTTGAATAGATAAAAAGACGACTGTGCCCCTAGTCCTACTGTGCCCCACCTTCCTCCAGACTTTTTGCCCAATTAGGAATTGGGGCCCCTAAATGGTGGAGGCCCCGGGCTGTAGCCCAGTCAGCCCCTTGATTCCGCCACTGATCTACGCTACAGACAGACACAGACAAGCAGTGGCAATGTTGAAAATACACAACAACTACGGCTTGGATCGCCTCGGCGCGATCCATTTTTTAATCCTTCAAAACCGTTCTTTGGGTTTCGCCCATGCTTTCGGCACTACTATAGGCTAGATCAACGAGCCAACCCTTGCGTTAAGCTGCAGCGACAAGTATTTCTTGATTTTAGTGCAGAGCCGTAGTGATAAATCAATTGTAGCTTCGTTTTCGCAAATACACACTCGTGCAGACTGAGTGGGTCAAACATATGCAAATTTGTTTAGAGGATATGTACAACGTCTCCCAATTTGCAATACTGTATTGTCTGTATCAAATTTATTTAATCTATTAATTGTATTGTTAACTCCAAATAGGTAGCTCATAACCTAATCGTGTTTGGGAAGCACGTTTATTGTTAGTATGGTACAAACATGCTACTGCAGTCGCATTTCATAGCGTTTAATGACATAAAACCAAACATTTTTCAAACGCGTTGAGGGACTCTGCAACCTTTACTTTATCAGCTGCATACGTCAATTAGTCACTCAAGAATTGGACAAGATCCACATCTTATATACGCACAAGCGTTTTGCAGACCTGCAGTACTTCGGGGTTCGGGATGTTAGAGCAAACTCGCTGCTCGGTTTCGATTGAACGTGTGTTTGTGTACATCAGAAGCGTGTAAATATAAAAAGCACAATTTTAATGCCGGCCACGATGACTTCTTGCTCAACTGTAATATTGACTGCTGAAAGCATACTGCTGATCTTGCACTTACAGCATCGAGATTTTCAGAAACGCTTCTGCAAGAAATTATTACGAGCAATTGGCGGCTTTTAGCCAAAATAGAAGCTTGGAAGTAACTTAAAAAAACTTTTAAAGCTTGTTAATTAAATGAAAATACACTGTATTTACCGGCTTAAATCTGAACATAATTATTACGAAAAAAAGCGCCAGAAAGGAGCAGGTTTTATTGATAATGCTTTTGAAAACAAGGGGCATTGAATATTTCAATGTTGACACTTGGATGTTGTTTGCTCCCCCCCAATCAAAATTTCTGGCTAAGCGCCTGGAACAGGGCCGGATTAAATGAAGGCCAGGCCTCGAGCAAAGTCGTGACCGCGAGGCCTCCTAAACGCTTAGCGCAACTACGTAACGCTTCACAACTGGTCAAAATGTCAAAATTGATACGATTTGGCAACTTACACTTCATAGACAATTGATGGTGACCATGTAGGCTACGGCGGCTTGTATGTGGTTAGTTTGTTAAATTAACAATAACACGGCAATAAATCTTCAAATTTTCACTTCAAGGTACGGTAGTAGGCGTTTTTCCGCATGTGACCAGGGCCCCCACTGCTGGGTTTTCCACCCAGATCTGCATTTTGTAGTGGAACTAGATTTAATTATGAAAAAATACGTTAAATCTGTTTTTTTTTGAAGCAATGAATTCATTAGCAACTTCAATGTATTCAATAATATACAGATAACTTTGTATTACAGTGTTTGCATGCGCACATCAGGAAAGAAAGTACACATATCAGATGAAGCAGAATGTGTTCAATTGGTTTCATATCCTCGTATAAGATAACATGGGCGTCGGAATGATTTTCACAGGATTCGCCATGGGTAGCCAAAAAGATATTTGCAGCGGGATCAAAAGTGGAAAGTTTCATATTACCAATTCGAAACTAAGAAAACAACATTTTATTGCTAAAAATATGATGGGAAAATGTCAAATTTCAAAATCCAGGGGGCAAGGTCCCTCTGCCTCCCTACCGACGCCCATGCAAGATAATTGTCAGGGTTATACGTATAATGATAATAATGTTATTGTCTCTAATCCTAATCGAATAAACTGATGAAACAAGGATTAGGACTGATTGTTTAAATATCGATGTTTCCTTGTGCATACAAATTAAAAAGCAAATTTCAATTAGAGGAAGTAGGCGTTGAGATGATATTTTTGTACCAATTTAGATCACGCTGCAGTTGAAGATTCACAAAATGTCCTAGTTTAATAACAAAGGTACTTCTACAAGTAGTGAGAGATATCATCGATAGAATGTGTTACCAGCGTTATGAAAAATGTCTTGAGCAACAAAAAGGTCGTCCAAATTGTAACGTTTGCGCTGCAAAAGAAAATGTGGAAGAGGAACTACCAGTATTCGATTATCGTTTCATTTAACAAAAGCACACTCAAATGTTTTTGTTCGTACCACAGGCTTTCTGTTTTTTTTGTACGAATTAGGGTTTTTTTGGTGTACCATCTGGGTTCATTTGAAATCACTGAAGGGGAGTCCATAAAGCGTGGTGCTGTTTCAATCACTTCTTTTCAGTCACTCTAAAACGAAAAATACTCAGGTTGTCAGTTTCCTTAACCAATATGCAAACGCAGTAATCCAAAAACTCTAAAATTTTGACGCGTGGTGAACAGCCTAAAAACATGAAAAACGAGTATAAGAAGTGTTTTGATATTCAAGTGCGAGGCCCCCAAAAGCGCGAGGCCCCAGGCATTCAAGTGCGAGGCCTCCAAAAGCGCGAGGCCCAATTTGCTCAATGGTTGATCTGGCCCTGTCCAAGAAAGTTTGAAAACCACTAATTTATGACTATCTTGTCATAAACGAAACGCGCGCTAACTCTCACTCAAATAAACCAAAAGAAAGATTCAGAAAAATAGACAATGACCAAAATGATTCTCACACAAATCCCTGAACAATCAGATTTTGATATCAACATGAACTCAATGCAATTTCATCCAATCATGTCAACTGCCAAATTCGTTAACGAAGCCATCAAAATATTTTTTTGCAGCTCGTACCCTTTCAACTGAAAGTAGAGCATTTGCTACTCAATCTCTCACTAGTCATATTTTAGAAATATTTTCACTGTTTTCATTTTTGAGAAACTTTTCTCGCTTGAAGCGCTAGTGTCGGGAAGAGTTACAGCTATTAGTAGAAACTTGTATAAGCAGTCGAACGCACTTTATGAGGAGCTATATATGAAGTAAATTGTTTGAGCGATGAAGGCAGCTGCGACTCTTTCCGAAGCAATTTTTTGCCAGAAATATTTCCAATTTTAAATCATTTTGACTAATTGAATATGCATTTACGAATACTTTGAAGTATTCTTCTGACAGAAATGTTTGACCTCCGGGACATAGAAACTGAAAGGCTGGAAAGAATTGCTCCTGAACCATTACTAAAAGTCATTGCAAAGTTATATAACGTTGCAGGACATGTGTGGGTAGAATTAGAACTGAAGTTACAACCAATTACGTATGATGCTTCGAAGTCATACAGGGCAGCAGAACACACGCCTGCAGTCAAGACAAATTGACTGACCCCAATTCTAAATGCTTCCACAAACATTTTGCTACTGAGACAAGCAACAGTCTACTGACAGTAGTATAATCAGTTCTACCTAACAGTGAAATGCACGGCAGATCAATCTTCCCATTTCTGCTACTGTTTCTTGTTCGAAGTGATTCTTTTACCACTACGATCGCAATCTGACTAAATTTCACGCCGGATCCGAGCAGCCACCGGTATGTGTCAAAGGTGTACGGAGTCTGAAATTTTTGACTCCGACTCCTGCTCAAACTCCTAACCTTTGGTAGTGTCTAAACGACCGTATCCGGTTTTCGCATTAAAAAGACTAAAAAACGTATCAAATGAATTTGCTGATCACTGCAATACATGTCAGTTGCTTCTCAGATAAAGGATTAAGGTGGCCATGATTTTTTTTACCCTATATCTTTATCATTTAGCTTAACTGCAAACCCTAACAATCAACATTAAACGCTAATCCTAAACCCTAACCTTAGACACTAACACTGAACCCTAACCTTAAATGCTTANTATAAACCCTAATTTGAAACGCTAACAGTAACACNAAACCCTAATCCAAAATGCTAAACCTAACCCTAGTCCAAAAGCTTAATTTAATTNGGCCTATCAACACTTGTCTGCTTTTCGAAATCTACATCACAAGGGGTCCAAAAATTTTGACTTACGTTCTTGTGTAAGTACATCAAAAGAAAAACCAAATACAACAAAAGGAGTCACTCCAACTGAGGATTTTCTTGTCACTTCCCAATCGACCACATTGATAGCAGGCTATAGTGAGATGTTCTCCAACTCAGTTTCATATCTGGCAGAAAACTGGATGCGGGATACGGCACGTTTTGTCCTTCGAAACAGAAAACTGGAAATGCTGGTTGTTGAGACACTACCTAAACTTTTTAAGTGAGCTAAATTTTATTGGCCAACATATGTTTAACGCATCACCATGAACAAGAAATTGTCCAAATCTTTACACACATAAACCTCACCAACCTAACCTTACTTACATCCAAGTTGTATTTAAATTTTAAGACTTCCTGTGAAGTAGTGTTGCACATTTGACGGTTATGTTATAACATGCTTTGTAAAAAACAATCTGCAATAATAGTAATCAATAATAAGCAAAGTAACCTCTTATTAAAAAACTGACTCCGGCTCCACTCCTATTTTCGAAAACCGTCAAGACTCCGGCCGGAGCCCACTCCGACACTCCGGCTCCTGTACACTTCTGGTATGTGTCGTCATCAGCAACTCCCATTGCCGGGTCGTCAATCCAGCTTATCATGCATTTGGGAAATGTTGAATGAAGAATGGAGCGGTCCAGCCACGATTAAAATATTGCTGGCTGAGAGGTATCTGCAGTATATGTCAATGTAACGAACTTGAACGTGAGATTAAGCACACAATTGCGGGAGCCAAGCTGGGGGTCAGCCAAAATTCTGGGGAGGACATGGCCCTTCCAGGCGACCTCTTAGAATCGTCACTGGTCGCAGTGACTTGATCTTTTCAATGCATTTTCTCCATTTCTATTGCCAGAAGCAACCTGCTCATTTAAATACGAAAAACTGGCACGTATCCCTATTTTCTAAGTGCGAGATTCAAAAGTATAACTTCATTTTGATTGTAACGATACCATTTACTAAAGTTACGAAACAAATTGTTCTTTCTCTGTTATTTCATTCGAGTGCAGGCAGCCGAGCAGTAAGGAGCTCCTTGTCAGAGCAGTCGCCTGCAGTGTCACGGAGAATGTCACCTTCAGGCATTCAAGAAATCCGATTGCGCAGAACGCACAAAGTGAACCCACGCTGAATGAAGTATTCCAATTACTCCAATCAGTTAAGCGGCGCCTTGCGCAGATTGAATCCAGCCTGAATCTACGTATCACAGCTGTCGAAACAAGCTTAGAGGTTGCTCATGAGAAAATCGAGAACCTAGAAAGC
>JGI24158J21664_10011181_pt1 | contig 11944 bp, 6 predicted proteins | sample Ectturendosymbi3_FD_21664 | JGI IMG/M metagenome (IMG submission 21664) | reverse complement strand
GTGCAGGTGCTTTAGCGTACAAGGATCGTAGCGCAAGATATTACAGTAGGGACTTCCCTGGCACTGTACACTTGACAAAATTGTGCATGCAAACTATCGGTAAGTCGCAGCTAGGAGGACATTGCCCTCCCCACCTTTTCGAAGCAAGGCCACGCGGTCTAAAGAACCCTCTGGTTCTTCAGCTGCGTACAAACATACAAACATTAAGGCGTTGCTCCGCAATGGCAACGATGTTGATTTTTGTAATAATTCAGACCTGATATCCATTATGGGGACATGAGGCAGAAAGGAGCAAAATATCGTCTTCACTGTCCAGGCGCAGACACAGTGAGGTGTATTTTCCACCAGACATTAAAAAAATTCGTATGCGACTTGACTTCAGTACACTTAATTGCCATAGATGTTTGTAGATTGCAATATGCTTAATCTCCAAAGATGTTGGTAGATTGCGTATAGCCTACTTAATCGCCAGTGTTCAAAAACGTACTGTTTGCAATTAGTCAATGACGTTTCATCTGTAATACCTCTCTGTCGAATTTGAACACTTACAAGCTAAGCCCAGCACATATTATGAATGGAGCGTATATGACCACTCACGGTGACGTAACTTGGGGTAAAGGGGGACATGTGCTCCCTGGTGCAGCTGCAGCATCTGGGGGTACCAAATTGAGGTCGGAATATTATATAATACTTACGAAATGTTAAAACCGTCTGTGGATGCTAATATTTACGATTTACAAAATGTCAAATGCCAGGGGCTGCTAACTAGTAGCGAAATCTCATCATGATCACTAAGATTCGCAAAGGGAGTATTTGCTAACTTTAGTGACGCTGCTGTCTGCGTGCGGCATGTCGTTTGACTCGGGGCAGCTTCACAATGTTTTTACGTAGATGTCACAGTTAGACGAGCCCGTGGCCTGGTGGTAGTGCATTCGCTTCGGTGTTGGTAGGCCAGGAGTTCGACTCTCGACCGGGTCTTACCAAGACCTTGTAAACTGGTACTCAATCCTTCCTACCAGGCGCACAGTGTACCGAAAAGCGGCCGGGACTGTCCAGAACGCAGAACAAAACGAGTCAAATGATACCAGACCATGGTAAACACTTAGCCGTGGCGCTAAAATTTCGTGCTTGGTTCACGTGGGTTGATTTAGTGGTTTTGCAAGTACAAAATTCTAATGGGCTCGCTGCAAGTGCATTGCATTCTGATGAAGTTCGGATAAGAAAAGGTTAAAAGTCTCAAGGTCACATGATCATGCAGTGAAGCCTCGTTGCAACGCAATCGTCGGGGTCCATGGTGACCGTCGGAGGTTGCAAGAGCAAGTTTGCTTTTTGTAGACAGTTTGGTGCTGCTTGCATCTTCGGAAAAGGGCCTTGAACATGTGTTTGGTCGATTTGCAACTGCGTCCGATCAAGCTGGAATGAAAATTAGCACTACTGTAGAAATGCGTTGGTATTATGTGTCTCCAGAAATCCAAGTCAATGTACGTTGCAAATAATTGTCAATACCCTATACTGGAAGACGTTTGGTGATTTTGTTTATTTAACTAGATGTTGGCCAACAGAGCGGCCTGTCAGTCAGAACTAACTGAGGCAAATGTGCAAGAACGACAACATTACACGTTTTGATCAAATTCCTAAGGTCTTTGAAAGTTCGGGACAGCAGGAGACGCACTGGAAGCAGGAGACGTATTTTATCGAGTGTTCCAGTGGTTTTTCAGAGCTAGCTAGTGTTTTTTCATGAGTGAGCTGAATGTAAGTACGACAACATTACACGTTTTGAGCAAGAACGACAACATTACACGTTTTGATCAAATTCCTAAGGTCTTTAAAAGGTCAACATCAACCCACGTGACTCAGTAACACATATTGTCTCTTACGTTTGTCAATGCTTACAAATCCGTGCATGTATCATGAGGCAAGCTCCAAGAATTAACGCAGTTTTTATTTGGGGGTCAAGACTTGACCCCAAACTTGCAGAAAAATCAGCAACACCACGAGCTCTTATCGTGACATAAAGTTATTGATCCCAAAATTCGGATCAACGCAAATATTATACCCGAATGTATACAGAATGAAGGGCGAGAACACGGAAGGTAAGTCAGCACATCACATCACAACACTCTCACAAACAACGAAGTTCTTGTCCAAATGCGGTTCGCATTCTTACATCTAGTGGTGTAACTATAGAATTTGAGCCAGGGTGGGAAAACTTAGCTGGAAGGGTCCCAGCAGGCAACACTCAGAAAAAATTTGAGAAATGATAGTGAATCCGAATGTTCATGTCCATACTGAAACCCGAAATTACCAAAAAACACTCGGAAAAATACAAAAAACAACAACCTACTGAAAATCAAAGCAGTGCCATATACCAAAATATAAGGTAAGAGTTGCGGCTCGGTCTATGCATGTGGCTTGCCAAGGGAGCGGTTAGCACCCCTGCCTCCTCGTCAGTTACGCCACTGCTTACATCCAACACAGCTCTTTCATGATAAGTATGAATACCGAAAAAGACAGGTTTTATGAAAGCGTGATACATAAGTTGACAATCTACAAAAACATTCAAAAATTCGGGTCAACGTGAAATGAAGCGTGTCTGAATCGCATTTCAACCTATGCTAAATCTCAGAGCGGAATTTTACAGCGCGTCATTATGAGCATTCTGTTTCACAGTTTGAGAATAAATACTACCTTTTCGTGGTATTTACGAGTGACAGAGGGCTGAAAAAGGGAGATTAACACTGCAAGGATAGGCAAAGCAAACACAATGTTGCGTGAGCTTTATCGTTCCATGGTAGCAAAACGGAAGCTTTCAAACACCGCAAAGCTGTCATTTTTGAAAAAGGCCTTTATTTCGATCCTCACCTACGGTCATGAATCTTGGGTAATAACAGAAAGAGTGCTGTCTGAAGTACAAGCTGTAAAGATGGGATTTTTACGGAGAGCTCACGGTGAGACACTTCGCGACAAACTGCCCAGCTGTGAATTTATAAACCCCTGGAAGCAGACCCTTTTGTTTCCGAATAGAGAGATCCCAACGACCATGGTTTGACCACGTGACCAGAAAGGTAAGTAGTCAAGAGGTCGATCAAGGATCAGGTGGCGTGATCACTCCACGGGTCTGGCTTCATCCCGTCTTGGTATGGAGCCAACGTGATGCACATTTTGCTGAAAATTATGAGGTACTTCATACCTCTCAGGGATGCTGCCCTCACGACCATCCCCACTGGAAAAGTGGGCGTGAGAAACAATAAATTCCACAATCTTGTAAAGCGTCCACAGGCAGTTCCAGCGTCGCTAAACGAGTAATTCGCATTCGTATAGTAAGCACTTGAGACCTATATATGTTTTTCCATTAGGATTCGAAAAGACTTAAAAGTCGTTTGGGATATGACAGTTATTCTATTTAATGTTTCGGTACAGACAGCTAGTTTACAGGCAGTGGCGTAAGTGACCGGGCAAGGATGGGAACCGCACCCCCCCGACAAGCTAAATGCAAAAACCTGGTCCCCAGCACTTAGCTTATATTTCGGCATTAGTATTCTTTTGATTTTCAGTAGGTTGTTTTTTTTGTGTTGTTGGAGTGTTTTCCGGTGATTTCGGGTTTTAGCATAGACATCCGCATCCGCATTCACTATCATTTCTCAACTACTTTGTGAGTGTTGAATTGTGGGGTGGCCAGTGGGCGCTTTTCAAGTGTTGACTGGTGGGGTGGCCAGTGGGCCCTTTTCAAGTGTTGACTTGTGGGGTGGCCAGTGGGCCCTTTTCATGAACGTTTTCACCCCTGTCTCAAATCTCTAGTTATGCCACTGCTTACAGGAAATAGAAAAAATAACTTTTGTTTAATCATGGACGTCTGAAAACAATTTTAAATTTTTAACCAATTGACAGTATGACAAATGGCTCCGAATGTCCGTGATTATGTGCCTTTATACTTGTTTCTACTTTCTTACCGTCTCTGCGCTCAAGCTGGTAAAAACTCAGTTTTTTGAAAAAAACGCTAAAGCAAAGTAGAGTCCACTTTTTAAAATATCAAGGCTAGCTTGACGGCAATGGATTTATAAGAGTACACGAAGTGAAGCACAATTCAACCAATGCAACACTAGCGCAACTTGCAGTAGGCCTACCATAACAAAAACGATGGTGCGCTTTTTAAAGTTGAACAAAGCATCTTTGAATTCCACTGAAAACATTTGAAATAAGTTTCATTCATATTTACTAAACTCAGAGTTAAAGTTGTTCTTTGATTTACAAAATGAAAACGACAGCGCCAGGCATGGGCGGATCCAGTCAGCAAGGTTAAGGCGATTTCAGTAATATTTGGTAGTAATTTATCATTACGGGTTCACTACTGTCAGAGAGATAAAGGATACTTTACAACACTGCTGTGACAAAACAATGGACGCAAAATGACCTTATATCGAGAATGCTGTTTTCCGAATTGTACAAAATCATGGTGAATAAAGTCACTTTCGTAGGTTTTAGGGGGGGCGATCGCCCCCCTCTGGATTCGCCCTTGGGGCTAGGTATTCGAACGACGTCCTTGCAGCCTACAACGTTTTAAATTTCAAAAGTTGAAACCAATGTCAAAATTGTTACATAATAATAAATGCTAACGAAGCAGTCATGACGGAAAAGCATTGATGTCAAACATGGACGTACACCAATCCGCTTATGTTGCGCCAAGTTCTCTCTGACGTTAGTCAATTTGGCTTCAATATTTAGCAATGGTTTTTCTCATTAATCGCATCGAATCATCATCACGCTTGTCTTCAATCCACCCCATTTGTTGTTCCATGTATACCACGTCATTCCTTTACTGCCATGGTACCTTCCCCATCGTCCATTTAACTTTGACCATCCGCATGCGTTGTGCCACCAAGCTCCTCCATGTTCCAATGCACAGTGTACTGAGATGGACCTGATAGTGAGAACATGGCGCAAACAGAATCAAGATGTGGAATCGTTGAAATGATCGGATATTTTTCAAATACCACAGCAAACAAAGTTAAATGCCGCTGATCTTAGCCACAAATCGAATTCATGCATTGCATCAGGCACTCTTGGTGCGCAGTAATGATTCTCAAAAAGTACTGTTTCTTGCTTTCAGCGGATGCCGAAGCCTCACTGCTCTCTAATCCAGGGCGCACAGTAGAACAAAAAAGTGAAAAGTTGGCTTGTTCCCTACGGACTTTATTTCAGGTGTGAAAGAATACATGATTCAACAAGACGGTCTCTAGTTTTGCAGCAAGAGGTTTGAGGAATCTCCTGCTTGGTTCTGCTTTCATCTTTTTGTGATGATTCAAACTTGTACATATCATTCAACAAAGATTGTTATGTGACATCAGTGAGGCGCACAAGCGAATCATATCGTAATTTCTTTGCACAAGGAAACTAGTTTCATGTATTTCGACACATCTTCAGTTCTGCGCAGCCAGTATAAAAGTTACTAGCGAATGTCGACATTGAAACAATAGAAAAACAACGCACTGTTGCTATGAGCAAAAAACGTTATCTACGGCTTTGATAAAAACTTTGTGTATCTGATGTCTTTACTCAACGGTTAGTTGACTATTATTCTCACTATTAGCACTTTCTAATTGTGAAAACATTCATTTGCGGCAACAACAAAATTCAATCTCAAAAAACATTACGAGAAGCAAAAACTGTCTCCTATTATAATCAACAATAATTTTCCAAATCAAATTGGCCTGCATTTTAGCACGATCAAGTTCACTGAAAGACTGACATTTGGAATGATTTTTGTATGCTTCTCATAATTATGCCTTATTGCAAAAATGTTTCATGAATCTAATCACACAAAATTATTGCATTTAATGCTAAAAGTTTGTAAAACAAAGCATGTAAAGGCCACTATTCTATGCAAATGCTTTTAGGAAATGCTTGACGCATGTTTGTACTGTATGTTGTGTAAACAAAGCCATTTTATTCCAATTTATTAACATCACGATGGTGTTTACGCTATCATGTAGTACGTAACCTTGATTTCGACCATCATTTTCACTAGACTTTGTTTTTACTTCTGTAGCGGTTTCATTTCTTCGTTTTGCATTTTTTATGATACGACAACTTGCCGCAATTAATACTACCAACGAGCAACAGTTAAGATCGATGGAATATAATTATTGATTTAACAATTTTCTGAAATGTGCCGACTTCCTCGTACACAGAAATGGAAATCATCACTAGAACGTCATCAAATCGCAGGTCACCACTTTTCGTGTGTTGAGAGACGAACAAAGGATACCTATTTTGAAGCACTGTGACCTCTGTGAATAAAGTTTTTGTGTAGCTTGATCTTACACAAAAAAATTTTAATGTTCGCGCAATATCCACAAGCTTATTGAATTGAGGAACGGGTACATCCCATCAAAAGCCACTTCCATGCAACTTTCTGCTGAGGGCTAAGTCAAAATTCAGACAACGTTGTATGACACACAAATATTTCCAATTGGGATTTGAGGAGGGTTTCGTAATTGGAAAAACATCTGCGAAAACACCAGTAATTTAAACAAAATCATTGGTTGGTCGTTTCAAAAAGCAACTCTCTTCACCGTCAACAAAATTCGCTTGTCCTGATCTGATGTCTTTTTGCTGAAAATCAAAAACCAGTTGTTCTTCAAAACCTCCAGAATGATTTCGTGCAAATCATTGTCTTTGCGCTGTTGTTACCGAAACAAGTTTGCGAGATTTTCAAGCTTCCTATTTACGTGATCATTTTTTACTCACGGATCGTTGTCTCTATCGACAGTTGAGAATGGTTGGTCGGTGAGGTTTTGTCCCAATGTCCCTTCCAGTGCGTCTCCTGCTGTTCCATTGTAGCCGGCGAAGTGGATTCGAAACAAGTCCGATTCGCTTCCAACTTCAAATGAGCTACAAAGTACACGTCGTAATTCATCGAAACGATTCAGCGAAGAGCTGTGCTTTTGGAGTGAGTTACTTTAAACAATAGGTCGTTTGCGCGGTCTTGCCATCACATACCGATGTAATCATCTTGTAAATGATGTCAAGAAACAATACTAAACTGACTGTACGGAATGGGACAAACATTGACTTTATTCTTCATCATTTGAGCTAGTTGTTCTAACCACTGCTTGGCAGAGATGAACATGGATTTGGATATAAATTCTGCGGATTTGCAGATTTTTGATGGATTTGGATTTTATAATTTCTGACTAACCGGATTTGGACTTGGATTTGGTAATTTTTTTTACATTTTTTCATAACGTTTGCTTCAGTTTCAAGATCGCTGTATTTAATGTGTGATTCAGGTTTGGTTCAGGTTCAGCGAAGTTATGACGTCATTCGGAATTGTGCAACACACATCATGTTGGTCCAAATGTTCAGCCTTGAGGTTGAGCGCAAGCAGCTGTGAGAGTTTGCTCTCATGTTCAGACCTTTGGTGCCACTCCTTTATGTTTTTTTTCATTAGATCTAGCGTTTTCGCATTTTATCTGGTGTTCCAGTTGTTTTTCATAGCTATCTAGTGTTTTTTCATGAGTGAGCTGAATGTAAGTAAATTACAAAATTTGTATAATTGTAACTGTAACTGAGACTTTTTGATTTATGCAATTGTAAAAAAAAATTTCTATCCAAAAAGTAAAAATTCTATCCAATTACATTTTAAATTACACAAGAGCATATAATCTGTTTTGAGCTAAACCGCTATAAGTCGAGGTCGCTGTGGTGATCTGTTAAGAGTTTCAGCGACCTGTACAAACAAACACAAGCGTTGCTGCTGATGGTTGTGGCCATGCTGAAAGTCATGAAACAGAGGTGCCATTTGCCCATTTGCCTAAGTTTCACATTTCAGACCACAAGGAAGTTCTCAAGAGCAACGGCGTGGATGTGTTGTTAGTCTTTTCCCTTATGTGGTATATTACCATGATGAATGAAGGTGTTGCACTCCAAGTCACGTTAAATGATTCTAAAGCGTAAAATAATAATTGTTTGCGTTTGTTTGTGTGTGTATGTGTGTTCTATGGTCCATTTGGTCTGAGACTAATATATACATAATGTTCGAAACACCTGCCTGCTCTTAAGTACAACAACAATTTTCTTGTTATCTGACAAATGTGTCACATATTTGTGATCTAGTGTTTTTTTTGTGAATCTAGTTTTTTTTATGATGAAATCTAGTACTTTTCCCTAACAACACAGCGGCAACACTGGTTCAGACGTAGGCCTATCGTGTCATCAAAGTTACCGATTTGGTGTGGCTTTCATTGACCCAGTCCCTTTTCTGGACTCATGGTTGCTCGACGCAACAAAACAGTAATTCCTACTGCCTAACAAAATTTAGCACATTTCATTACATCATTATTCATTTATGTAGCCCAGTGCTAATACTTTGCGTGTGCTTTTCATCTGTTAAGCTTTCAAAATATTTTAATTAGGCCTACAGGCTACGCAGTAAAGAGGGCTTAAATGTAGATTGCAGTTCAATGAAATTATAAAATGCCAAAAACGGATAAAAGAGATGTGGCTTTCGCTATTATGAATAGATTACAGGTCATCAACTGTATGCCTTTTGCATGGAATTGTTTTTAGAGGTGTTGCAGGTATACATCAAAAACTTGGTTCTATTTTTGGTCATGATAGTTTCAATTCTTTGCAGGATATTCCAGTTTTGAGTGGTTAAAACTGAATCATATGACTGAGCATCCCAATGCATTGCTGCTTAAAATTCATTACGATTTACGTTGAAGTCTTTGAAGAGTCAGCTATTACGGTGTTGTAAAACAAAGGTACAGCATAAGTTATTTGAATTATGATGCAAATTTTTTTCTCAAATTATGCTGAGTTGAAGTGCATGCAGACTAATATAGTAGTAATAAGATTTCGGATTTAAACAGGATTTGGATTTTAAAACGGTCTGTTTTCGGATTTGGATTTGGATATGGATTTTGAAATGAAATGCCGGATTGGATTTTGATTGGAAAAACCTAAATCCGTTCATCTCTGCTGCATGGTCGCACTGTATCTCGGGGCAGGAGTCGAGCAGCCATTCGGTTGTCTCATCACCGAGAACCGTCAGGCTATGCTCTCCATAAGGAGGTCAATGGATTGGGCATTGAAGAACAACATGGTCAACGGTTTATATCTGGTATGGATGTCAGGTGTAACATGCGGTATTTGAAAAAGATTCAACCGGCAAACGTTCTCAAAGAAAATACAAAATATGCCTTGACTTTTAGCTAGGTCAACGCCCAGCTTTCATCAAGGGGGCAGAACAAGACTCAGCAGTAAACATGTTGCAGAACCAGCCAACAGCAGTATTCATCGTTTTATGAAAACACAACACAGCAAAACATCTCAGCAATGCAGTCAAGGCAACATGCCCAAATGGCCAATGGTTTATTCTTCTGCGCCACATTCACAAGCCGTAGAAGGGGCCATACCCCATTTGCGCAAGCAGGAGAAGAAACGTGCCACACCGGTGCGGAGGCGGTTAGGCAGGACCCACGCTGTTCTTGGCAGGGGCCATTCCAGAAGGGTGAATGCCGATGCCGGGGATGAAAGTAGGAAGTATCATGGCGTTCTCCAACCACTCAGCATTCCATCGGGGATCCGCCCAGAGCATCGCACTTCTGTTGTTGTCGTTAGATGAACTGATGAGCTGTTGTGCGGCGGGTGCAAATGGTTGTCTTGATTTGAGCTGGCGTGCATACCGACTCGGTGGACAGGTGAGCGCTGAGTAGAGCAGGCGTCCAGCCTCCCAGGCACGGCGTGCTGGAGACAACGTGGCTCCTTTGTTGTGTACAGTCTATTTCAGCTGTGTCCAAGTAACGAGACGCATGCGGTCCATTCGAATGTTTTGTACGGCCCCGTTTAGGTTTCAGCTGAAGTGAAAAAAAAGTGGGACTGGCTAAGTAAATGAAGTCTAAGTGAAAGCATCGCTCTGTTTTGTCGATCGAAACGCCGACCCTAATTTCAGCCATTTCACGATTTTTGACAATGACAGAAAATTATTGTCGGTGTGTCTTAACAATTGGAGTCTTTCCTGGAGGAAATCGCAGAAAGCTGTCAACATTCTTTTAGCTTTTTAGTTTTAACTATTTATAACATAAACAAACATAAGTTGATATGACTTTTCGCATGACTTTACAGACTTTAAATTGATTCAATCGCAGCCATAAAATAAGCCCTTGAAATTTACTCTGTCTTCTTTTCAAATGCCCAATGAAGACTGACCGCTACCGCAAACTATTGGTTTAACAGGAAAATTAAGAACAAGTTAAATAAAACAATTAACCTGTATTCCGCCCAAGCAAAATTGCTGTTGTTCCAATTCACCATTTCAATTCTCAACCTGCAACCGCCAGCTTTTGTTATAAGATGAATTTTGTTCAAACCTGAAAAGCACAGAGTACGGAGATAGTAGTGTGTTTAGGTTAGCAGATAAACATTCCTGACATTTATGATCGAGTATTTTTTGAAACATTGACATAAAAATAGTCTTGATTTAGAAAGGAGTTACACGCTTTTTTATGTCAAAAGTTGCCTGTACTAAAGAAAAGAAAAAGTCTTTTAGTAAAGACAAACAAATATCTTGGCAAACAAATCAACAATCAATAACCTAAACCCTAAATATTTTAGAAGCTGATTAGGTCCTTGGGAAGTGTTGAAAAGAAATCATTTAAAAAAAATTAATGTTTTAATTTAATGAAAAAAGGTACCTTATCGCATCAAAAACACCAACACAAAAAACACAGGTTTAAACGAAATCATGCTGCAGCAACAAAAACAATTGCTTCCATCGTCAGCAATATCTCAGTGGGCAAGAAACAGACAATAACAAATTTAATTTAGTTAAGGCTGAAATTTCCCCAAATCGTAGCCATTCGCACACCAAGCAGCAGCTTGTAGCCGTGCAGCGACAAAACTAGAAGTAGGAAAGGCTCTAGCTAGTGAAATAGAGACATGTCAAGATAACTAAAATGGGCAAGAATTTTTCCGTTGAGAAAATTAGAAAAACGGCAACCAAAGCTCCACAATTTTGTGCCAAATAATGGGGTAATACCACGTTGTTCCGCAAAAGAAAAATATGGGTAGGTAGAAGAACGTCATCCGCACTCCCTCACGTTATATAATTTTCTGTACTGAGGAAGTGTTTTTCTGTTGTGTCTTTGTGCTACTTACCAGTAGTTGCCAATCAATAAATTGTCACAATCACAAAATAAACTTGTAAACTTTTGCCACAGGGTTTACGTCGAGGTGTTAGGACCGTTTACTTGCGTAATAATTTCAAAATGAAAGCAAAATTGCACAATGAATTTTTGGAACTTTATTTGCATCAAAAGGTTTAATCACAAATCACAATACGGCAGTATGCCTGAAACAATGAAACAAAATATTCAAAGGAATGATGCACTGCTGGCACACTGCGCCTTCATTGGGGTTTCCTACTCACGTTTCACTCTCGTCAGGCCGTTGTAAGTCGTTCTTTCTCATATATTCAACCATATTAAGAATTTGAGTCATGCATTAAACAGACAGTTTTTGACTTCATCATCTAAAATCACCATACTATGTGTCCCGTCAACACTAGATTTGCCAAGGGGTCGNTTTCGCCACCAAGTGATTTTTAAATTCAATTTTTGCAAAACCTGCACATCCTGTGAGTTTGAGATTTATTGACTTCTAAAAAAACTGTTTTACGGACTGACTTCAAATGCGTAGCGGGTGCAACAACGGGCTGGTAATTGTAATTGATGGGGGAGACTGTCGCGAAATTTTTGAAAGCCAGAACGCGGTGTTTTGTCACGTTTGCGACGACAGATGGGCGATAGCATTGTTTGAATATACGCATTTCACGGTAGTTACTGCCCAAATTATACTGTTGAACAAACTATTTGTGCTTTTTCCATAGCAATTTTTGCGACACCAGGGACACCACGGGAGTACGTTGCTGCAGACACATCTG
>JGI24158J21664_10011180_pt1 | contig 11944 bp, 6 predicted proteins | sample Ectturendosymbi3_FD_21664 | JGI IMG/M metagenome (IMG submission 21664) | reverse complement strand
ATTTTTCACTGTACTGAAATATATTTCATTATTCAGGATTTTTGAGGAACTTGCGGTTGCCCTGAAAACAGAGTTTGCCCTGAAATTTTTCAAGCCCGGGGAGGCGACCGACCCTCCGCCTCATACGCCTATGGGTATGACTATGTTTCTTGCTGGATGAAGTATGCACTTAATAATTATTTCTTAAGTTTGTAAGGGTCAGCGGTGTCAATACCACAGCGTAGGGTTGCACCTCCAGCGTAGGAATGTACCACCAGCGTAGCGATTGATTTAGAAAGCAACTGTTTGTACCGCCAGCACAGGGTTGTACCTCGAGTGTAGGGATGTACCAACAGCGTAGGGAATAGATTTAGAAAGCAACTGTTTGTACCTCCAGCATAGAGCCGTATCAGCTACACTCCATACCCCCTAATTGCGGGGGGGTACATCACAGGGGACCCAAAATTCCAGCCCCGTCTATCACACCAGAGAAAGATTTGATCTCCAAATTAAAATATGAAGCACTAGAAATCAGTGAAGTTAGGGGGCCCTTTGAAAGAAAAGTGTTTTACAGTTATTTTGGGCCCCTTTAAAAACAAAGTAGCCCACTTATACATGTAACATTGCAGTTGCTGTTGGGCCCCATTTGAAAGCAAGGTAGGGGAAGTGCGGGAGCCATGGAACACGGGGACCGTAGAAACATTTAAATTACTCCTCAGCTGGTGACCATATTCTCTTGGTATGTGGTTGTGAATATTGTATTTATGGACAACAGTCTTGTCCGTTAACAGGAAGAATCTGTGTCGATCTGAAAAAAATTTAAGCACTTTTTTTGTTTTTTAGGCATCAAAGTAAAACATTTTGCAATCGTTTAGCGATTTCTTTGTCTATCATAATTTCAATGTAGAAAGTTCCAAACGTTTCCTAGGATAGATTGGGAGTTAAAAAATATCTCATAGAAAATGGGGATGATAGGTTTGGGATGCAGTGTAAAATCGTACACTTTTTCAAAAATGGGTGTTGATGGGACCCATGGAACGGGGGTTTTTCATTGGTACCTCAATTCGTAATTCCTTGATTTTGCAAAAGTTTATTTCACAAAAGAAAGTCCAACAGAGATTTATTTACTGCGAACAACCTAAATAAAGTGTTTTATTATGTCATAAAATCCAATACATTGAACTTGAGACAAGTAGCAACCATTAGATATTACACTGGTAACTCTACATCTTTACAGCTGGTCAAAAACCTAAAACGTTTACACAGAGTAATGGGAAGACGATTTCAAGGAAGTCTGTGGTCGCAATTTAGATAACTAATTTTAACTTTTTAACGTTTTAGTTTTAAGGTAAAGTTAACATAAAGTATAGCCTATTTTGTGCAAGTGTCTGTGTTACCAAAGAAGCGGAATGTGCTCCAAAGGACCATTCTTATCAAAATTAATGTAGGCCTACTTACTGAACAAAAAGAAAGCGTGTTTATTTGCATTAAAATGTGCTAAAGTTGAGGATAGCAACATTCAAAAATAATGAGAGTGAAAATAAATAGCAGTACAGGATTAGCTGAAAGAATTTTGAAAGCAACGTGGGGTTCTCAGCCATAGAAAAGTAGAATGAAGAAGCTTATTTCACGAACTTTAGCTTTTATCCTCATAATTTGAAACTTTTTTAACAATTTGAAAACCTTATACAATCGCCTTGAAGTTTCATTGGAAATAATCTGGAATTTAGATGAAACTGGGGCAAACACTGCAGATATTTTCTACATGCACTGAATATAAATGTATTGTAATATAGCCTAAACATTGGTTCTGGAGGCAGACAACCTAAATATATGTAAACTTTTGTTTCGTTTTTGTGGTGTTCTTACACAAGTTTTAATAGAAATTGTGAGTTTATCTTAGTTTACACATAAAATAACACTTACAACTAAAAGTATGAAGTTTTTGAATGATGCGAATAGAATTTTGTTGAAACGTAGTGAAATAGTATTGGTAAAGCACTCAAAAAATTCACATTTTTCACATTTGTACATTAAACTTATATATACAGAGCAAAAAAAGTTTGTCTGATACGAACTGATTCTTGCTGATAAGTTACTTTTGACAACGAAGGAACATACCCAAAAAATTTGCCAAGCATCGAGATAATTGTTGTTTTATATTTATTATAAGGAATTGTTCCATCGGTCCCTATGGGGTGTTCTGAAGGTCCCACCGGGTTGGGACCCACGGAACAAAATTGAAAAATTGTCAAACTAAAAAAAACACATAAAACATTCATTGATTTTTATAAAACTTAAAATGAACAATTTTGGTCCATAAACCTTGGACTGAACGAAATTCAGCAACTTTTGCTGGATAATCTAGGTCAGGGGTGACCAACTTGGCTTCGACTGGGATCGACTCAACTTTTTTGCTAACTCACGATCGGCCGGTCGGTAATAAAGTCACAAGTACAAAATTCCAAAGTTCAGCATCGCACGTGCAAATAGTGTACCATCGCCTTAGTAAGTGACGCGCAGATAGAAGGCAACGGGTCTGTTACCCCTAAATCCTGATTGTCAATCAATAATAGGAAAACATATTGCAACACTTTTGCGGCATCTACCATGCTAGCCTATGATCAGCTATCGTAAGAGGCACCCAAGAATATACGTGACCAACCAAGTGATAGATAATTTGTATGTACTTTCTGGAATATTAATTAAAAAAGGTTCTTTTCAGTTATCTTGTTGATCACTGCAAAATCAGGCGCGATCGACCAACTAACACTCGGCAATCGATCGACTTGTTGGCCACCCCTGATCAAGGTTATACGCCTGTTTGAAAAAATCCGTTCCATGGGTCCCACACCTTCCCTAGGCTACTTTGCACATTACAGTTGCAAAGGGGGGCCCGAGGAAAGCGCCTCGCTTGCCTTCCCTCAAACACACCACTGTATATAAGCCTGACAATGATCTTATATGAGAATATGAAACCGATTGAACACGTTCTGCTTCATCCGATATGGGTACTTTCTTACCTGATGCGCGCATGTAAACACTGTAATGTAAAGTCATCTTTATATTATTGAGCACATTGAAGTTGCTGATGAGTTTATCGCTTCAAAAAACACAGATATCATGCGATTTTTCATCATAACCAAGACACACAGGTCGACTAAAAAACAGATCTGTGTGGAAAAAAACCTTAGTGCAAGCCCTGGTCACATGCGGCAAAACGCCTACTCCCGTAACTTGAAGTGAACATTTGAAGATTTATTGCCGTGTTATTGTTATGCAATAAACACCAAGAGTACAACAATCCGCTAGCAAGTTTTGCAACCTGCCTCTGCTGGCGAAGGAGCGAACTGCGCACTTCACAAAGCGTGTCGGGGGCCTCGCGCTCACAACTTTGCCCTGATGGGCCTTGCATTCATTTATCCGGCCTGGCCTACATGCCTAGTTGTATACGTCCAGAAGTCAGATTTCCACTTCATCAACCTGTTTTGTGTAGTGATTGTTGTAAAAAATTGTAAGCCACTGTGTCTAGCCCAGGTAGTCTTCTCTTATTTTGTACTGCATTGCAACAAGATACTTTTGGGGCTTACGACTAAAATTACACATTTGGGCAGCCTGCTGTTCAGACAGCCAGATGGAGTTCATTGTGTAGTTAGAAGTCTATTTTGGGGGGTGTCCGAAACAGGCCAGTGACCAGGGAGAGTGAAGGCATCCCTAGAAAAATTTTTGCCCCCCTTAGAAAAATATGTTGGACATAGTTTGAAAGTATTGGACATGGTTTAAAAGATTTGGGCCACTCTTAGTAAACTGTGTCCCAAGCTGGTTACGAGCCTGGTCCCAAAACAGAGTAGTGCAGTCAGTGGCATAACTAGAGGTTTGAGCCAGGGGGAAAAGCTTAGCTGAAGGGGGCCCACTAGCCAAAACTCTGAAAAAACTGAAGAATTGATAGTGAATCTCTGGATGTCGTGGATGTCTATACTAGCTAAAAAACAAAATCATTTCTGAAAAACACAAAAAAACAATAACATAAAGAGAACTAAATATTAAAATGTCAACTAGAGGGGGCCAGTTTCTACATTTAGCTTGCCAGGGGAGGGGTCGGCTCACCCCCTTGCCCCTCTGTCAGTTTCGCCACTTAGTGCAGTTAGTGGGTTATGGATGCTAACCGCTGCGTCCATGTAGGCCTTAGTATTTGTTAACATTTATAGGCGATTTGAGGTACAAAATATTATTAATCTAAACATGTGCCATGCACCCAGAGATTAACAGTCTAGACATCAGCAAGGTTTATGCATGTGTATTTCGGACAGTGAAAAGCCCAATGCGCACGCTTTGTAAGCATATTTCACTTAAGGTCATGGCAAAGTTCATCAGTTTGGGCTAATGAAAGAAAACGTTCATCGCAGTGCACACACTTTGACCGGCCTCCTGTTTGCTCCTTCGGTAATAATGTTTTGATTATTGAACAATAGGATTGATTCTGCATTCCTGCAAATTTTTTTTACATTTGCATTTCATCACTACATCTAACAATTACCGTCAATTAAATGACAAAAATTTGCGACCCGATTCCTTTTGTTAGCTGGTTCAAAAAATTTTGGTTGGAAACTATAAGCCTACTATGCGTATTTGCGGGAAAATATTTATAATTAATTTGCACAATTTGAAAATGCTGTTCATGTTTTAAATTTAAAATAAAATTTCAGAATGTCTAGCCCCCTGCACAAACATCAAGGCCCCCAACGGAAGACTTTCTAGCGATGGTGCTGCCCAGGCCCGCAGACACGGGGAGCATTCGGGTGCAGTTACCCCCAGATCTTTTTTGTGCACCCCAAATTTTGTTGTGCTCAGAAAAAATTATTTCAAACATATGATAAAAATTAAAATTCGTCTCCCATAAAAAATGTATTTTGCTCCCCCAAACCTTAAAACCTGGCTACAAGCCTGTTTCTGCCAAAATTGTATCTGCAATTAGAATATTTTGTTTTGAAGTCCATTCGGCCTTGAGATGTAGCATAGCAAAACTTTTTTTAATAAATCACCATTAGGGGGGCCCTTGGAGCATTTCGGGGGATCCAGAGTTGGGCTGATTTGGCACTGCTCCAGTGTAAGGTTTATTTAGAAAGCAACTCTTTGTACATTGTTTGTACCTCCAGCATAGGGATGGCACAAACAGTTGCTTTCTAAAGCCAACCCTACGCTGGAGGAACAAACAGTTGCTTTATAAATTAACTCCCTACGCTGGAAGTACAATCAGTTGCTTTCTACATCAACTCCCTACACTGGAGGTGCAAACAGTTGTTGTCTAAATCAACCCGTACGCTGGTGTTACAAGCAGGTTGCTTTCTATATCAAATCCCTACGCTGGAGGTACAAACAGTTGCATTCTTAAGCCACCCCTATGCTGCAGGTGCTTTCTGAATCAACTCCCTACGCTGGAGGTACAAACAGCTGCTTTCTAAATCAACCCTACGCTGGTGGCACATCCCTACGCTGGAGGTACAACCCTACACTGGTGGCACTGACGTCGCCGACCAGTCCTCAAGTTTGTTCTGCACAGAGTTGAGAAAAACCTGTTTTTTTTTAAAAGAAACAAGATTTTGTTCTTTTTTTAAAGAAAACAGAAAAACCCAATTCTGAATTGTTTTTATTCCATCATGCAATATCACTATTTTCCTAATTACATAATAATAACTTGTTATATAGTATTATGGCATTCAAAATTGAGGGTAAAGAAATGTACCACATCTTTGATTTCACAATGTATTGTTGGTCAGTTCACTCCTAAGTGGTTAGGCTTGGCAAGCATGCGCACAGCAAACAGAGAAAATCCAACCCCATACAAACTCCGCAGTTTCACATCAAATTTATGCGCATGCCCTGCTAGTTCAGTATCTGTAGAGTGTATTTTTTTCAATATGTGATTTGCTATGGTCCAAAATCACAAAAATGTTCAGATGTAGAGAGAGCAGAAAAATTGGTTAAAATATACTGATTGTGCAGAGCTGAAGAAGATAACCATTATAATTTACTCAAACTGTTTGGTTTATTCTTCTCTTTTTTGCAAGTCCTTTATATTTCGTTGCTGTTCGTTTTGTTTGATTGAAAAAAAAATTAGAGATAACTGTATAAGTGTCCTGCTTATTTTATATTTTGCTTAGTAGATTTTTCAAAGAAAAAGTAATGAGTGGGTTTTTCAAGTGGGCTCTTTAAAAAAAACACAGGTGTTTTTTTTTGGGTCGGGTTTTTTTTATAACAACCCTGGTTCTTCATAACATCCATGTTTTTAATGTAACAGTTTAAGGCAGGGGTTCTCAACCTTTTTTCCCATTGAGTACCCCCGAGTCAAAACAATCAACCTGAACCCCGGAGGTTAGTTGGCAAAGCTGTGGATATCACATTGCAGCATCACAACAACACAAGATCAAGCAAAATCTACACAGAGTTTTCAATCAGCACACATTTTCCTCTAGTATACTAGGATATTAAAAAATAGCAATATATGAAAACTCAAATGCCATCCAAGTACCCCTGGAAATCTTCCTGTGAACCCTGGGGATTTGCGAACTGCAGGTTGAGAAACACTTGTTTAAGGTTTCATACATATGAACTTTGGTTGATACAATTAATCAAAACATATATTTGAAACATCCTGCATGATTTATGCTACGCTATGAACTGTTCTTTCAGACACAGTTTGCAACACTTTCAAGTTTACTGTTACTGTGTTTAATGTTTGTTTGCATTTCACCTTAACTCATGCTTCTCCCATTGGCCACATGTGATAACAATGGTACTCCAAGCTTTGTTTTTTAGTTGGTCAAGGTAGTGTTTCTGATATCCTCATATTTCATTAATTGGTATTGAATCTTGTGTGTAGCTACATAAGTAGCTTTGTGCACTTGTGGCATTTGGCATGAATGAAAAGAAAAGTAAAGAAAAAGACATTTTGAGGGATACAACTTTGCGTTATCTAGGTTTGTCTATGTGTTTTATTGTTTGTGTTTTCATTCTGTGCAATTTTTTACAAAACCTTTTGCTCCTAAAAATGAAAATGAGTTGCTAAAGTCAGCATCTTATGTTCTGCTAAATGAAATATAATTTTAGATTGTATTTCATAGTAAAATAGCAACCGTTCTTTTTAACATTTCGTTAAAAACCACTGACTATAAACCAGTTGATGAATTGCACTTATTGCATTGGTGTGAGGTAAGGTATTGCAATTGTAAGTTACTCAGTCAGTCACCATTGATCATTGCCCTAACATTTCTTTTAATGGGCAGTTCGTGGAGTTTTAAGGTTTATGACCTCATGCAGTTTTCTGTACTGTATGACTACATGTGTTACCTTCTTTTTTATTAACCCTTTAACGACCGTGCGAGCCAACATATTGGCGCCTCCTTTTTTGGCCATAAATCGCCAGCCGCTAGAGCTAGAGAGCTGTTCAAACCCTCTACAGATTCAGCAAGTCTGGGAGTCAAAATCGAAAAAAAATTTTTTTTTTGTTTTGGGTTTGAGATTTTCTGGGGGGAACGTCACAAGTAGGGGTGTTTTTGCATTATTTTGGCCATCTTTGCCTGGTCCTAGGCGCTATCGCAATGGGCCATTTTTTGGACTCAAAGTTTAGTTGAAAACTAGGTCGAAATCTGCGTCTATAGAGCCCTTGATTGACTTCCTACCATATCGAGAGCGAAAATTATGGCTCATAAACCAAAAACTGACCAAAATTTTGCTCCCTCAAAAGCCACTCTGATGGGCATTTCTGCCCAGGCAATAACTCGCCATCAGATTGAGCTAGAGAGCTGTTCAAACCCTCTAAAGACTCATAAAGGTATGTTATTTACAATAAAAAAAACGTTTCAGTTTAGGATGTCTGTTTGGTTTTTAATGCTTATATAATGATAGGATGTTTATGTTATTTTTTGCTGATGTCAGCATTTTTGCCCGATCTCCCTTTAAGACCCGCAGCAGCCATTTAAATGACATAAATTTTTTTTTAGTTTAGCTGTTTTTTGGTTACATTTCGGGACTTTGAAGGGTCTGAATCAGTTTACAGCGTTACTGGTTCCAAGATTAGGGCCAAAAAACATTAAAATAAATTAGGGAAATCTCCAGAAGTATTGCGAAAAGCCCCTTACCAATTAGCTGTTTTTTGGCCTAATTTTTGAACCAGAAACGCTAGAAACTCAATCAAGGGCTCTAAAAACGCACATTCTCGCCTAGAATCCACCAATACTGCGAGCCACAATATTGGCGTGTGGGATCGGATGATGATGTCATATAATTCACCAAAACACATGCCCCTGTCATGATCCCATTGGCCCAAAACCCCCTAACCAAGTTTAAAAAAAATTTTTTTTAAATCTAAACTGCACGACGCCACTTGTCATTACAGGGATTGAACAGCTTTCTAGCTCAATCTGCTGCCGAGTTATGGCTGGCCAAAGTTTGCCCTGAAAGGGCAAATTATGCCTTTTCTGATAAGTTTTGAATTAGGTCAAAAACTGGGTTTTTGACCCATAATTTTGGCTACAGATATGCTAGCAAGTCAATCAAGGTCTCTATAGACGCGGATTTTGACCTAGTTTTCAACAAAACTTTGAGCCAATAGAATGGGTTAATGGGTTGGGGCCCAGGGCCGGCCAAAGGTGACCAAAACTTCCAAAACATGCCCTCATTGTAACGTCACCTCCGGAAAACCCCCCCGAAAACAAAAAACGTTTTTTTGCGATGTCAACTACAAGACTTGCTGAATCCATAGAGGGTTTGAACAGTTCTCTAGCTCTAGCGGCTGGCGATTTATGGCCAAAAAAGGGCCGGCCAATCGCGGCCGTTAAAGGGTTAAATACTTCTGACACTAGCTTGCATATCTTTATGTACTTGGTACTTATGGGACAGATACTGGGCTATGTGCTAATATGGATCTGGCATCTGTTGGATACCAGCTGTTTTCTTTTATCTTGAAATTATGCATTTCACATATGAAAACTCTGTAGAAAAATAGTAAGTTTAACAATTGAAACTCCTGTTTGGGTTTCATTTAGAAAACTGAAAACTATAAAGAGAAATAGTAAATTCAACAATTGAAACCCTTGATTGGGCTTCTATTGCAAAGTATTTGTGAAACGGGCATAAAAATAGTAAACTGTCAAACCTGCGCAGTATTCAGGCATTTTTTCAGAAAAGTCAGTAGTTGCAAGAAGTGTTTCCTCATCAGTTTTTCAAGATATGAAACCTGGAATTTGTCAAAGTGAAGTGTTGTTTTATGTTGAATAAATTGTGACATAATTTGGTTTAACTTACTTTTTCATCATGCATGAGTAAGAATCATGTTTAGAATGCGTAAAACCACATAGCTACACAGAAATCTTCATGAATTTGCAACATCTTGGAAGTGCTGCTATCCCCAATGTGGGTTCTTCACCTTTTTGTCCTATGTTTGTGTCTAATGAGAAACCTCTCATTGCATTTGTGGTTCTATGCAGCTGTTACATATTTCCATTTACTGTTTGGTAATGCAGTCAGATTATGCATACCTTAATTCTATTATTGAAGGTTCTTTGGTCGAAAGTAATATGATGTGTATAAATGGGACAGTGCCATGAGTCACTCCCAGTCCATAGTGCAAAGTTAGTGTCTAGGCCAGTGTTTCCCAAAGTGGGTGGAATCGCCCTCTTGGGGGCGATTTTTATGAGCAAGGGGTTGAAAAAAACAAAGGGTGCGATATGGGGGTCAAACAACACAAAGGGGGCAAAAATGCTCAACCGCTAATCGATCATTGAGTTAGCTTCAGTAGCCTACTATTATGACCTGTTATTTTCTTGGAAACTTTAATTTACTATGATAATCATTGGAGGTTGTTGCTAAACCAATTTATCTGTTAAATTTTTACTCTGGACCATCTATGTGCCCGGCTACAGCGTGGACTATTTCCGGACTGCGGAACCGTCATAAAAGTGACACAGCTTCAATTCCGGAGCTCTTGGTTTTCATGAGTGTGGCTCCAACTCCCAAGCACTCCTTTTTCATGGCTCCAGCTACGGCTTCTGGTCATTTTCCCACATTAATATTTTAATTGCCTTGGAGAGCCTCAAGTTGAACAGATAGTTACTAAGAGAATATACCAAACTTTTTTGAGTAATTTATTCTGTTAGTTTTTGTACAAGCAACGCTCTTACCATAAGGAAATCATCAAAAAAACAACAATCACGGGTTCAGACATTTTAGAGAATTGAGCAGAAACGTAAATCAAGATAGCGGTAATACTGTATAAACAATTTCTGGAAAGACAGTAGTTGGTGTTGCTGTCAATGCCTGAGGGCCTTTTGTTATTTCTTAGGACCAGAATCAAGAAAATGGCTGTTTGAAACACTACATTTGTGTCCGAGCATTTAAACACGGTCTAGTCCAAATTGACCAAGTGTTTTGCACTCGTTGCATGCTTTGCCTGTTGCAATCTTGACGATTCCAGCTAACAGCGCTGCCCAGGCAAACCAGTATGTGAAGAGCGCAGAACAGTCGACTCTCAGGTGTTCTTCCAAACATGCACACATTTGCATTTAACACAAATGCCAAGATGTGTTTGAAAGCCCTTTGTTCAAAGAAATAACATGACTTCTAGCAAGAAATTCACATCTGACTTCTTTGAAATAGCTGAAAACTTCTTATTTCTTGTCTTTTGCAATAAGCAGTGATGAACCGCAGAGTAAAGCACCATTTAACACGCAAAGCTTAGGAGAAATATGACTGGTTGCCATGCTGAAAACATAAGTTTTTTTCCCAGATGAAAACCTCAAGGAAATTCCACGTTTGTTTACATTGATTTTTATACCCTCCTGATAATATATTGCTATGCAAACCAATGCTAGTTCCCTACTGATTAATTTATTTATAACTTTTATGTTATGCTACTGCTTGTAAACGTAATGCTTCCTAATGACCTTTGCCAGTAATCTAGTAGGCCTAATGGCTTCTAATAAAAATTTCTACTTTACAATGGCGTGCCGTGCATTTCACGCTAAAATCTGCGATGGTATCGTATCTTAATCATACTCCCTGCTAACAGCATGATTACACAGCTACAAAATTATGGATATTTTATCATATAACTATTCATTATAACTCTGTTCTTTATAGATCGCTACACTACAACAGACCCAGTTTGATCATTCTGACTAGAAAGTAAGATGTGGCAGTTTACGTTTTTTCCTACAACTACAACAGTGGTTCTCAACGTTTTCGCTGAAGGGAGCCAAATCCAGACTTACGATTTTGTTAGAGAGCCGCGCAAAAAAATTTACCACAAGTCACTTGACACGTTTTGTTTTATTGCACTAACAAAGTCTGTTACACAAAGTATTAGAGTTGTTACTGAAAGACACTGCCTATCGAAAGGAATCCTTTCCCAGCAAAGAACCAGACAGTAAGCTCTTATAGAGTATATATTTCGCCTACGAAGTAGGCATCATCACCTCTTATTCAAATAGAATCTGTTACAGAAAGATTGCTAAAAATTGCACAAAGGATGAAAGATGCTTGGGAGCTGCATGCTGCTCTTAGACAGATAGATAGATTTATTTGGCGGTACTGAATTAATTGCGCTAAATGTACTTGCTAAAACAGAAAAAAACGCCGGGGCACCGAAAAAACACAGAGGTTATCTAGTCAGGTGCCCCATAAATTACGTGAGATTGATGTTTTCATGGTGAAGGTTGTGTCGACTGCTAGACATGCTGTCGCAGTCCGATGTATAGGTTGCGGGACTAATGGCCAATTGTGAAGAGTTACTCTTGTCGGGCACAAATGGCCATGACGTTTAATTGTCATGGACCGCAAGGTTCCAGACGAAGAGGAAAAGAAATCCTCTTGGGGTTGCCATAACCCTTTCTTGATCCACGCACACCCATTATAAAGATACTGGTAGTTTGATTTGATTATGACCGCGATGCAAATTCCATGGAGATTG
>JGI24158J21664_10011179_pt1 | contig 11944 bp, 12 predicted proteins | sample Ectturendosymbi3_FD_21664 | JGI IMG/M metagenome (IMG submission 21664) | reverse complement strand
CTTCTCTGATTTGCTTAGCATGGGAGCAGTACAAACTTGCGCAAGTACTCAATAGCAATCTCATTTCTGAATGACTTTACTGAAGAAAATTCAAATGGAAATAAATCACATCTAAAAATACCAATCGAGCTTTACGCGATACAAACGCTGACAAAACTACTGTATTGCTCAGTCACCTGAGAAACAACTACACTTTTATTGTAGGATACTGCTGGTAGCCCTACACATAGGTCTTATCTGCAGTACAACCTTGCTTTGATCAGGTGCAGTGACGTAACTAGAGATTTGAACCAGGGGGAAACTTAGCTGAAGGGAGCCCACTGGCTAACACTCAGAAAATAGTTGAGAAACAATAGCAAATCTGGTATTGAACGGCTATACAAAAACCCAAATACACCGGAAAACACTCCGAAAAACGCAAAACAACAACTATCTACTGAAATCAAAAGAATAGTAAATGCCAAAATACAAGCCAGGTAGGGGCCCGGTTTTTACATTTAGCTTGACAGGGGGGGGGCGATTCGCACCCCTCCCACCCATCAGTTATGCCACTGATCAGGTGCATTTCAAACATGAACAGCGACAAGTTCTTTTGATGGAGTCACACATAACAATCGGTACGATTCAGCAAACGCAGAACGCAGCCAGCGTGCTTTGGGTATATCGACACAATAGCTGGCATGCGGCTTGACCAACCGTCATGTTGGGATTCATGGGAACTCGTTGGAAGACTCTGGCGTTATCATCACGAAAGTTGAATAAAACTAAATTTCGTGAATAATAATTAAGACAAATTTTTTTAGGAAGTTTAATCTAAATGATCATATACCGACCATTAACTCAATGCGTACCACAGATTGTTGAAGGCCCACTTGGATTTTTAGGCCCTAGGCTTAAGCCTATGTAGCCCATAGGTAAATCCGGCACTGCCCACAACGTTGTTAAAAGTTTTGTTTATGGAGCACAGAAAATTCTACATTCATTAATGATGGAGCTTTTCACCTTTCAGAGTGGATTGCAGTTAATTCTTAATGCCGTATGCTTAAGAGCAGTGAAAGACCTCTCTCCAGAACAGATTTTGACAGAAAATGTAGAAAAACTTCGTAAAAAATGTGCGTGATGTCACCAGCGTTTGCAGATGAAAATTTCAAAAAAAAATAAACAATAGAGAAACGCTGGTGAGCCTAACTTCCTTGTGGTATTGTTATTCCTGAAAATTGTATCTTAAGCCTGAAAGGTTTACAGATTTATCACAGTAAAAAAATGGTTGCCAGACCGACACGCTTGACTGCTATGTTGAATGAACTGTAGGAAAATCTGTCTGATATAGCTAAATCGGAATATATTTTTTGTTCTGATTTAGCTAAATTTGTTCGGATTTAGCTATTTCTGTTCCGGTATGGCTAAACATGTTCTGATTTAGCTAGATCTGTCTGATTTAGCAGTTTTTCTGTGTTAAGTGCGTCCAATATAATTTTTTCCCAAACGGCGCCCCATACCATGGGTTCTAAATGCAGTAATAAAACTTCAACTGTTGAAACACTAGTTTGAACTTGCAATCATTAGTCAGACATATGACAAATACTGTCATTAATCTTTAATTTTCAATCTTTACAAAACACTGATTTGAACTTTCCAAGGTTAGCAGCTGATCACCTCTTTTATGAATATTGATTTCTACTTTAACCATGTGCTCAAACAAAACTGTACTATAACTGCCATAAACTAAGCCATTGACATAAACATAAAAGCAAGCCATACTAAAACATTTATCAAGATGAACATTACCCATGACTTACTATCCCTTGCAATTTGTTGAATATCGCAGATTTTTGTTTTGTACAGTTCAAAAACTAACTGCGTGGTTATGGCGGTAGATTTTATGTCTTGAGGCTTAAACTTAGGCTAAGAAGCGATTCACTTTCAAAATCTTCTTTAATTCGCCATAATCACAGTTTAGCAACAACAGCATTCATTCTAGATATTTATTTGTGATGACATGTGACGGCTCCAGTGGCGTGCAGAGGTCTGGTGATACCAGGGACGACTGCTTGATTGGATGCCCCACTCCTAAAGTCTGGTATTGAGCAGTGGCGTATGGTGATCATTAGTTACTGAACATACGCTGTTTGTTACGTCACAATATGACATCATATTCACGTTTGCAAACCAACGTTTTGGCGAAGTTTGTTGACACAACTTGCGTATTCAGGGACGCTGGAGGAGCGGTAGGGAAGCAGTCCCGTCGCCACGGGGGGACTTTTGGGGTCTTAGTTTCCACAAACAAAGCTCCAAGACCCATCAAATTAAATTATGAAGCACTATAAATCGGTGGAGTTTTTATCGAATTTCAGAATGTCACATCCCCCTGAACAGACGTAACGCCCCCTATTGAAAACTTTCTGGCGACGGTTCTGCAGGGAAGGGGGAGCAATAAAACAGTTGAGGGCAATGGAAACTTTTGAAAAAATCGTTACTAGTTACGTTTGTTTCTGTTCATCAACAATGTTGACCACAAAAATAATAACAGAAATGATAGAAAATCATTCTGAATTTTCTGGAAGCAGGAATAGCTGCAATAAATTTGTTTCAAGTCGATCTTGATAAACCATCCATGAAATTATCTATGATACTGTTATGACAAGCAGTGGTGGTGGGGGTGGTGGTGCAGGGGTTGCAAGGGCAACCCCAAATGTTTTGATTTGCTGGTATCTTCGTAAAAGCCCTGTAAATCCGGGTGAAAATGGCGCCCAGCGTTGTTTGACTTCAAAAAAATGGTGCCCAAGGTTTGCATAACAACACATGAAGACCTTTTTTGGAGGTTACACCAAAAAGGTCTTCATGATCTTTGTGGAAGAAAATTTGTAGGCAAAACTTGCACAAAAACTTTTCGGGCTAGTTTGGGGAAATTTGGTGCTCCTTCCCTGCTCCAACACCTGTGATGAAAAGGCACCTCTGCCCCCGTCGTCCCTCTTTTGAAAGGGCAGAGCGAGAAATGCCGCGCCATTACTCCATTCTCTGGCGTCCCTGTGCATATTATTGTACACGCACTCTCTTTACTTGTTGTTGTAGGCTACAATGTGCCACTGCAATGAACGTAAATTATCAGCGGTCTCCTAAGACAGAGCAGTTCATGACTGCAAAAATATCCGGCAACGCGTTAAAACAGCGGAGTAGAACACACTCAGTGCTACGTCAGCGCAGTTCACAACTGCAAAAATACAAGACTGCGCAAATGTCTCGTCTTATAGCAGTCGATCAGAAGGTATGCGACTTGGATGGCGGACACCCAGGGTTGACAGTGTCAAACTTTCCAAACTACACAAGAATTGAGAATGCGCATGAAGTACGCAAGAAAGTTTTCGTTTTCTATTATGTGGCAGTTATATCCACAATTACTAAGGGGAAAAAAGATACAGGCGAAGGGGAAAAAAGATACAGTGTGAGCCGTTGTGATCAATCCGCCTGAAATGCCATGTTAGTGACGAAGCTCAAAACGAAGCACATATTGCAGGCACAGGTGTGCGACTGTATTAGCACAAAAAACGAAACGGGAAGATAGAGGTGCATCATAAAATCAAATAGGACAGTTGTTAGGACAGTTTTGAAATTTGACTCAGAAATGCAATTAAACGTCCATAATTATCATTCTTCAGTGTTGATGTAATTGGACCCAGCCAAAAGAAACCACCAGGTTTTTTTAAAAAAGCCCACTTAAAAAAAATAAAAACCCACCAAAATCCCACTCCTTACTTTTCCTTTGAAAAATGTAGTATGAAGCAAAAACATAAAATAAGCAGCACATTTGTACAGTTAACTGTACACTTTTTTAATGAAACAAAACGAATAAAATAATATACACTATATAGATGCTGAACTCGCAGGGCATGTACATAAACTTGACGTAAAACTGCAGAGTTTGTGTGAAAATGGCATTTCTCTGTTTGGTGTTTTCGTTCTTGCCAAGCCTTACCACTGTGGAGTGAATTGACCGACAACACTTTGCGAAGACAAAGATGGGGTACATTTCTTTATCCTCAAATTTGAATGCCGTAATAGGTATAACAAATTATTATTGTGTAATCTTAACATTCAGCGGAGGGTGTTCTATACGTTTTGCAATATTGGGGCTACAGTGGATTTTACATTTTAATTCCATTGTATATCACAATGCAGTCAGTCAATTTAGCAAAGTATTATCAAACCAAATTAAACAAAATGAGTTTAAAGTAGCTATGAAAGGTTTTACGGAATAAGTCGAACATAGCCAAAACATTTAACGGATTATAAAAATCCTAAAATATTTCAAACCCGTTTAGAGACTCTAGCGTTTACGTTTATCAGTTGCATACGTCAACTAGTCGCTCAAGAATTGGACGACCATGTCTTATATGCGCAAAAGTGTTGTAAGAGGCCTACTTCGGAAGTCGGTGTCTTAATGCAAAGTTGCTACTCGGATTGGATTACACGTGCGTTAGTGTACACCAGAAGCGTGTAAATATAACAAGCGCTATCGTAATGGAGTCAACGACGACTTCTTGCTCAACCGCAACACTGGCTGCAAGAAACATATTGCAGATCTTTCTACGCATGATCGAGATTTTCACAAGCACTTCTGCTGGAAAATTTTACGAGCAAATGTTGGCACTGATCCAAAGTAGCAGCTTGGAACTCCACCAACAATACAGTACTTTTGAAACTTCTCAATACAGTGACAGCGTCTTTTTATTTGCCGGTTTAAGTCTGAACACAGTTTTTCAGGAACAAACGCCAGACAACTGCACATTTTACAGATGATGCTTTAAAAATAATTGGCATTATATATTTCAATGTGGAGAACCGGTTGCTCTTTGTTCCCCCAATTAATATTTCTGGCTACACGCGTTCGTGGGCCCCTAGTCTTCACCCTAGTCAGCTTTACGCATAATGCGGACTTGAGCCAATTACACAAATAAAATGAATGTCATTAAATTTAGGCCAAGTATTGTTTAATGCTGCCAGTGTAACCAAGAATCATATTTCTTTACGAAATGAGATCCAGCTGCCAGCCCTGCTACCTTCCAACTGATGCTTTTAACCACAGCAATCCCGCACGGCTGCTAAAAGACGACCTGAAGCTTTGTCGGCGATACGAACGTGGACAGTTTTGGGATTACAGGATGTTTTGCTGCGTTGGTCTCGCTAGTCTAGACTCTAGAACTGTTTTATTGGTGTTTGCTAACTGAATGCACTGATTTCATTCTAATTCATGCCTCCTACAGAGTGGTGATGTTCGGTTCAATTTCTTCAAGTCACTCAAGGGGAAATGCCACGCTTGCCAGTTTACTTACCCGACTTATCAAACGCAGACAGACAAAATGCTCTGTAACATTTTGACTCATTGCTTTGCATCTGCTCTCTCCGTGCGCGGCATTAAATTCGCGACATACCAGGAATAGCATCAGGAACAGGATATGAGCTGAGAATAGCACCTAACACGGGCGTCGGAAGGGGGTTGCAGGGAGGGCCTTGGCTCCGCCTGGGTTTTGAAATTTGATGTTTTTCTATTACCTTTTTAGCAGAGAAATGTTTCTCTTAGTTGTTAAATTGAAATTTTTCTACTGTTGCCCCATCGTGGAAACAGTTTTTGGCAAACACCTGGAAGAAACACTGTTTCCTCCCTGGAAAAGATCCTAACGACGCCCGTGGCGCTTATATGTTTGGGGCGCGAACAATAAATAATACCGTTATCTCGCTGGGTGATCTCCATTGTTTCTTGCTGATATATTACGGTGAAACTTCACGCGCTTACGGTTCAGGCTCTTCAATCGCAACAAAGTACGTTTGTGAAGTGATAAACATATTTGAGGCTTGATCGTAAAGCGTCAGCATTCACTGCTGGGGTTGTTGAACGTGAAGTTAGCCTATATGCACTATGCAGTACCGGATTAACAATAGTAGCAAATGTAGCAATTGCTACGGGCCCCGCGCTTTTTGGGATCCCGCGGTCCTTTGTGTTAAATTTGTTCTTAATTGTATGCAAGGGTGGATATTAAAATTTAGGTGCTCGAGGCAAACTTTCAGAAAAGGGGCTCTCACAGCATCTTTGAAAGAGGGGATCCCGAGGCGATTGCCTCGTTCGCCTCCCCTGATATCCACCCCTGAATATATGTATAGAATTTTGTCAGTTCAAGAAGTCACTATTTTGCTAAATTTTTCACAAACAAATAAGGGAAGGTTTTCAATTGGATGCTTTTAACATTAGACTGCAGTGATTTGAAAATTAAAGTGTTTTACGTTATTTGCAGCATTATGGTACCACTCAAGCAATGAGGATACATTGCAACAATTTCCTGATATTACTTGACTGTATTGTTATGAATGGCATTTTTATAAAATATTAATACATTACTGACCTGTTCTAAAAGTGGCGTTACCTTTTTGAGATTCTTAAATGATTTGTCCAGTTGAGCTAAACTTGGGGTTTTGACCCCAGATCTGAGGTTTTCAATGGCTTTCTGGATTTCTTGGTTTTTCTTCTGAATATTTGGAGTTTTTAGGAATTTAACTGCGTACAGCGGTAATTTATGATAGGGCATGATTGACTGAATCTTATTTCTAGTTTTATCTTTTTTTTATCTTGTTATACCAAGGTATGTTAGTCTTCGGCATAACTGATGAAGAAGCAACTGACACCGTGTAAGCTGTAAATATTAGCTAGGTGCAATGAGTTCAAGTGACAGAGATACTTATTTTGCCCAAAGCAAAAGAGTAAGTGGTATGCACACATCCAGTGGCTTAACTAGCGGTTTGAGCCAGGAGGAGCAAAGCTTAGCTGAAGGGGGCCTACTAGCCAAAACTCAGAAAAATGTTAAGAAATGATGGTGAATCTCTGGATGTCGTGGATGTTCATACTAGATAAAAAAAAGAAAACACCCCGAAAAAAACAAAAAAAACAACAAATTAAAGAATACTAAATATCAAAATGTCAACTTTTAGCTTGCCACGGGGGGCAGCTCGCCCCCTGTCCCCCCGTCAGTTACGCCACTGCACACATCACGTTTAAGGTAGAATGGTTGAAAGATCCAAATCTCAGAAGTTAGCTGCACATGGACACTGGGAATGAGGATTTTAGTATCGCAAATTCTGCCAGACAACGATCAGAAATGTAAACAAGTTCATGTTATTGCGGTATAATAATTCCGACAGACACACAAGTTCATTAGCAAAGTTACAGTATGTATTCACTAGAACGTTTTGTGACTTACAGATGCCCAAATATGGTAGGTAGTAGAAAGATCCACCTAATTTTGTGTCTACCTGGGATTTTCTGTTCAAATTTGCTTTTTTGGTAAAGTTACATGGAGTTTTTAAAAAAATCTCATTCATTGGCAGCATGGATTTGGCATTTATTTCTTAGCCACTTGGTAGTGCACTTGAAGTCTTCTTTTACAAATGTGACAAATTATTTGCGCATTGATTTAACTTTCACGGTGACCAACTGCGGTAGAGAAGGGTAATTTTCTAAAATTAATGCGGTCGAACGAACAAAGGAGCACCATCAGACAAAACAAGCTGTACAGCCTCATTACAAAGACTAGTATAGAGAATGATGCATGAACGTCTATGTGAAATAGACATTACCAGTATAATAAACAAATTCGCAATGGAAAAATATAGAAAATGCAATCTTAAGCAGTGGGTTTGCTGCTTTTGACAATCGACTTCGACACTTATTGAGACTACACTGAAGTTTTAAATTTGTTGATGAGTCTGGAAGAATTAATTACTGCCTCTGTACTGCATTTGGGTGCTTTTCGGTATTGTATCCCTTGCTAGAAAGATACGTATACATGCTTTTGGAAAAAAAAGATATGTAGTCCATCATGTCCACCAGTTGCTATTTAGGACCAGTTTTTTTGTACTTGCGAAATTCCGTAAAGCCTATGCGTAGTCATATGGATGCCCACTGAATTTATTATTCATTTTAAAAGTTGTTCGCTTTTACAAATATGTTTTTACCATGGGGCCCCGCGCTAGTTTTGCTACAGGCCCCGCGCCACCTTTATCCGGCACTGCCTATATGCCTAGTTGCATACATCCAGAAGTCAGACTTACACCTGATCAACGTATTTTGTGTTGTGAGTGTTGTGAAAAATGCACTATGTTTAGCTCAGGCAGTCTTCTCGTATTTTGTACTGCATAGAAGCAAGATACCTTTGGTGCTTACGACCAAAGTTACCCATCTGCGCAACCTGCTGTTCAGACAGCAAGATGGAGTTAATAGCATAGTTTATTTACTTTAGCATTCACTGCTATGCTTGTCCCAACCGAGCAGTGGAGTTAGTTGGTTGTGGATGTTAACCATGTTGCGTCCACGTAGGCGTCTTGGTCTGGGTTTGTCGACATTTATAGCCTGTTTGAGATACAAAATGTTACTAATCCAAACATGTGCCATGTACCAAGAGGTTAACAAGTCTAGATATCAGGAAGGTTTATGCGTGCGTATTTCGGCCAGTTAAAGCACGATGCCAATGCTTTTCAAGCAAAATTCACTTATTCACTTAAGCTAATGAAAGAAAACGTTCATTGCGGCGCATTCCTTTGATCGGCCTCGGTTTTGTTCACGATAGGCTTGATTCTGATTTCCTGCAAATTTTTGTTAACATTCGCATTTCACTACAACATCTCTAGATAATCGTCGTTAATTAAATGACAATGATTAAGACCCAATTCCTTTTGTAAAGCTCTATTATCAAGACACGTCTTGATGAAGTTTATCCTAACGTATTTATTGCACTTCGGATTATGCTAAACTGCCCCGAAACTTCTTCCAGCGCTGAAAGGAGTTTCAGCAAACTGGAGCTGATCAAAACCTTCAACAGGTCTCATATGACAGAGAGCAGACTATCTTCATTAACCATGTTGTCAATCGAAGCTTCACGTGTGCGCTCTCTACATTTGGTTGATGTTATAAAAGCGTTTGCATGCCAAAGAACTCGCTCCAAGCCGTTTTGATACTGGCCTACTATAATGTGACATTGCTTCAGATATTTTCGTGGTTTTTTTATGCAATATTTTTCATGTGTGCTACTGTGCCACTGTGATTTCTTTTGTTTTGCTGTATGACTACGGTCCGCCAGTTGAGTAGCCATGCGATAGATAAATTACAGCGACAACTAAATCATGACGACTAATAACGCTAATACAGCAACGCTTTAGAAATTATTTTTGAGAAATCACCATTAGGGGGGCACCTGTGAGCATTTTGGGGGGCCAAGAGTTGGGCTGCTACGGCACTGTTCATACCTATTTGTAATTATTTGCTGCATAGCTCCATATTTAGATAAAATTGTTTGGCATTACGCCATTATTTTCTAGTACAGTAGTTGCTAAATGAATGTGGTTTCATCACTGATGGGGAGAGATTAATGAATTGCTCAAAAAATTCCTTTTTGGACATACTAAATTGTTTTTTTGTTTACTCAAGCAGTGCCCAGAATCTACCCGCATGCCCCATTATTAAGTGAAGAATTTGGTGCTTAGAATAAAAGTGGAATTAATTTAGGACTTAATTACCAAAATACAGGTGTGGTCCTGGGCGTTACGAGGGGGGGAACCATTGCCCGGGCGTCGAATCACTGCGGGAGGACGCCGAAAAGTTGCAACAATGTCACAAGTATTTTCTTCAATACCGTGGATTTACTTCCTAAAGACATCAAGTTCGAACACGGGGGCGCCAAACTTGCTTCTGGCCCCGGGCGCCATCTATCCTCGTAACTTCTCTGGTTGTGGGGGTTCTTACAACAAATTATAACTAAGCCTACCTTACCCAGTCACAAGTCGTTGGTGAGTATCAATTTTAAATAGGATATGTTACATGAAAACGTGAAATTCTATTTTAAAGTCATTTACCCCATCGAAGCTCATTATATCACTGGACAAATATTTTCTCATTTTGTGGAATAACGTACATGAGTTTTTGGGAACCAACTATTGCATACCCAAACGGTGGCTTATGGTCCCCCTTCCGCTAAGTTCGCCCCCCCTGGCTCAAACCTCTAGTTACCCCACTGAGAATAACACCTATTTATGTACAGTAAGTGGCGCGAACAAGCAATAAATTGAGTGATCTCGTCGGGTGATCTCTATTATTGCCTGCTGTCACAGTGTGAAGCCTGGAGCGCTTACCGCTCGGGCTCTCCAAACGCACAGTAGCGAATGTCCTAGAACAGTGGTTCCCAAACGGTGGTACACCGGTACCCGTACCATTTGGTGTACGCAAAGGTGCTCCAAGGGGTACATGATTTTTTAGTTGTTTTCATAATGGATTTTCAACGTAAAAGTGTATTCATAGGTTCATTTCTAATTACTGCGCTCATGAGTACAGTCATGAGCGCAGTGTACAGTATTTGATAGACAAAATACTGGGTACATCACATCACTAAGGGTACATCACTAAAAAGTGGTTGAGAACCACTGGCCTAGAACACATGTAAAACAAATGAAGAAGTGTTTTAATGGTCAACGCGAGACGGCGAGCATTTGTCTCGTTTGCTCAATGGTCAATACCGCCCTGCTCATGTTGCTTCTAGATTTGACACTGAGAAAATCATGTCCGGAGTCAACCTGTTCCGGCAAAAAATACATTGCGATTCAGTATTAATCTTGAATCGCAATGTGGTTTTCAGATTTTTCTGGTGACCGGGCCGATAGCCCTTTTGATACCCTCATTCATGTGGCGAATGCCACAGCATGTTGGAACTGTTTAGATCTGCAAGCACTGATTATTCCAGAGTTTTTTTGAAAAAGTAAAGTTTTTGCCTTTTTTACCTTTTCAGAGGCAGAGCGAGATAAGCGTAACTTCTGCTGTGGAGGAGCTGCATTTTTCTCCTCCGAAACAATGAAAGGTACATCAGTATTATCGAAGAGTCAGTCTTTCATTTTGCATTGAGTTGTTCAATGTGTCTTCGGCAGCTTGTAAGAGCATGGCTTGTGTCGTTCAGCATGGTGACAGTTTTTTTCATGATAGGAAGCAGTCTTCAGACCATAGGCGTAGCCAGGGGGGACAAAGGGGCCATAGCCCCCCAAATTTTTAGAACATAGAGTCATTTTGTGTGTTGAGAGGCGTTTTTCTAAACAAGATAGTGTTATTTGCCTAAAAGGAAACATTTTGCCCCCCCAAAATTTTTGGGCTGGCTACGCCACTGTTTCAGACTGGCCGTAAATCTGTACCGGAAAGCAGGAATACTTTCTTTGCTTTTCATAGCATTTGTGATAAGCCGCTTCTGAAGTTCAGGTTTGATTTGAAACTTTTCGGGGAGTAGTCAACTACCCGACCGTCAGTGTCACCGCTGACCCTGTGGTAGACACGAGTGTGCTAGCCCATGTTAGCTCCTATTGCTAATACAATATCGAGCTGCTGTAGTGCCATGCTTCGACATCGGTGGCGCCAGCTAACTGTGTACTTAAAACCTCCAGCAAAGTAGATATTTGATGAACACAACTGATGTTTGCATAGCTAGAGCAAATGATTCATTGTATGGGTTCACCTTCCAACATTGACACCCTAATGCAGGGGTCACCAACCATTTTCAAACTTAGGGCTACTTCTTGGTCCAGATTCATGCGAAGGGCTACCAGTTTGACACACACGTCTGAAATAAAAATTTTCCCAATTTGTCTTCAATTATGTTATCAATAAAACTTCAAGATATTCATCAATGTGAACACATTGATCATGTTTATGCTATTGTCAGAACAAGCCCGCGGGCGACTCACGTGGTCCATGTGGGCGACCTGGTGCCCGCGGGCACCATGTTGGTGATCCCTGCCCATTCTATTTGAATAAGGTTTTGTAGGCTTGTTTAGAAAATATTGAAACTGTGTGCTCTGATGCTGTTAAGAAGCAAGATGGCAACACCTGCTACAAAGAATGATGTAAAGAACATTTCGGATAAGCTTG
>JGI24158J21664_10011178_pt1 | contig 11946 bp, 10 predicted proteins | sample Ectturendosymbi3_FD_21664 | JGI IMG/M metagenome (IMG submission 21664) | reverse complement strand
CGCTACTTGTCTTCCATCTTTTCCTGGCTTGGCTTTCGATAGAGCGAAATCATCTGTCCAGGAAGTTTGATTCCTTTTCACCTTTTATCTTTTCTCCCACATTTTCATCAAAACGCAAATACAACGAAATCACTTACTCTGGTCCGAAAACTGCAGGGTCTTGGTCTTTAAAATTCAGACCATTATGGTTTCTGCTGAAAGGATAGAAAGCTCCGAGTTGCGTCCACCGCATGCACAGCTCTTCTTCTGCGTCTTGGAAGAACCCACAAATGTCGGCACCGATGTAAGGTATGCCAAACAAATTGAACTCCAACATCCCTTTGAAAAGAAACAGAGAGTTGCTGTTTTATGACCACAACAAAGAGGGTGTTGTAAGCTTGTTGCCAGCAATAATGCACAAAATTCAAAAACAGTAGCATATCAATAGTGAAGCGTGATTATAACCACTATCTTGTAATACTTAGAGCATGCTTGTCATTTTCATTGTGTTGGTATGGCTGTCATAGACATCATGCTTTATTAACAGTCATGAGAAGTCACCACTTCATCCTGTTATAGCACAGTGTATTTTGCATACGATTATCACTTTCGGTAAAACCTTTCAAGTTGGATGTTATTTCATAATTTGCAGTTCAATATCGCCGGAATTTTTACGGTATACCTGTATACGTTTTGGAAATCACCACATGGGAATGAACATTACAGTATCCACCGGCTTTTGTGGAATACAGCAATATGGAACAACACGTGCTTTAACATTCAACTTGAATGCATGCGCAAGCCGCAAGCTCCTAGAAAAAAGTTTTTAGCATTCACTCATTGATGTGAGGTTACACGCTTTTCAATGATACAGTATGTCATAATACATAGAAAAACTTTTTGCTTATACTCTTCAGTTGCACGTGAACCTCCTTAGTGAGAATGTATCAAAGCTGGTTAACTGCAGTGAAGTACACAATCAGTGAATTTTTAAAAAAATGCAGTAGAGTCTCGATATAAGACCTGTCTCGTTCTTGCCATGCTACAACTCAAAAATTCATGAGATGGAAAGTAACAGAACAAGGAGTAAAGTATACGCCTACAGTATGGCAAAACAATATTGAACTGTAGTTTGGTCACAACACGCATGCGCGGCACAGGGTAAGATAACTGAGATATTAAACATGCGCCTACTGTAAAGATCGAATAGCTCTCTGCTGTAAAGATCAAATAAAATGAGGCTTGTTGGACAAAAACTATGTCTTATGAAACGATGGAAAAAGAAGGCGTCGCAAGGCGGGGTTTCGTTGTAGTCATTGCCAGGGCTGTGGAGTCGGAAGTCCCAATATTCGACTCCGGGCAATTTCAATTATCCGACTCCTACTCCAATCCCGACTCCGAGTCCGGATCGACGCCGACCTTCAGCTGTATTAGTTACTTAAAGTGATAATTCTTTTCAGATCAGTTCATAAACCCTGCTTGCACTTTCTAAGAATTCGGTAACTTGTTTTGAAACGGTGTACATGCTCGTTCATCCCTCGCTTTTGCAAAATATGATCGGGAAGGGGTTAGTCTTACTTGTTTTTACAGAAAAGAAAATACTCATCTAAAACAGCCACAATTCAAATTATTAGATAACGCTGATAATTGATTTAAGCAGATAACTTGTAAACGATATCAATAAACAAGTCAAAAACTGAAAAATGTGTGTATCCAACCGGTGTGCATGTGCACATATTGCGCAACGCGGTCGGAAAACGCGCTCGGGGTTTCATAATACCATCTCGAATAGATTCATTGACACAACTATTTTACGCTCGATCGCTGCCGAGCTTCAGCTTTGTTGAACGCACATGTGTCGCTATCTTTTTCCTTAGATGGCCAACTGAACATGTTACAAGCAAGCTCTTATACAGGCCAAAATCTACTGACTACCAAGAAAGAGAGTAAAACAAATTAGTTGGGTTTTTAGCCTGACCACTTGGGAGCATTCACTTTGCTCTTCGTTATCTAAACACTTTATACTACTCTGCCTTCAGTTAGGTACAGCAAATTTGTAAAGTTTAAGAATTAGTCAACATATATTTTTTGATACAATAAAGTTGCGATAGAACGGCAGAACTCAACATGAATTACTCTTACGAAAAACACGACAGTTTAACTTCAAAGCAACTGCGATTGGAATCACGACAAAAGATCCAAAACTCATTTGTACGTTTAAGGAACCATGTAGCATCTGCAATGTCTGCCTTCATTGAAACTCTGAGGTCAGATTTTATTATTTTCAGTGGAGAGAAAAGCCTCCACATTGACCTGGGTCGGAGGAAGAGTTTGATTGTACGAGCTGTATCTCGAATGCTTTCGGAGTAAAATGGGATAAGTTCTTCAAATGGCGGTTTGCACGAACGGTTGTACTTTTCTTCTAGCTCTTCGACAGCCTGATGGAAATGCTGTTTCAACTTCTCTAACTTACGTTCAAAGGCTCATTTACATCAAGACGCCTTTTCTTCATTTGGTCTTTTTCCGCCTTATCCGGATATTTGTTCCTCGCTGGATGAAGAAAAATGATGATCATCAGCTTCAACATTCTGTTGGTCAGTAGATTCACTCTCCGAAGTCTCTGATTGCAGTTCCTTTAGTTTCATTGCGAGACGACAGAGAGCTTGCTTCGCTATTTTTTTCTGGTCTTCGTTTAACAGCACTCGGTTTGGAAAAATGCCAAGTGTGATGCTTACCCGCGTTTATGGCACAAACAGTCATAATCGGCGAGCCAATGGTCAGCCCAGAGTGGGAATCGTTAAAATTTTCTCCTACTCCTCAGGTTGAAAATCCTTCCGACTCCTTGACTCCGACTCCACAGCCCTAGCCATTGGTCGACAGCGCCATTCTTTGCATAAAAAGAAAGTTAAAAATCAGTTACCAATTATGGACGCTCTCAGGTGTTCCCACATACTCGTGTTGTCACCAAGCCAGTGGCCGACGTATTTTCCACTTCCTGGAAACGTAGAACGTGAAATAACCATGCATCTTTCGCCAGTAGCTGCTCTGCAATGAAAAAGAACATCGTTACCGAAAGAAATGTCATTTGCAACTGATCATTGGTACGTAATCAAACGTTCATTTGTCCGTCAACGTACTAATGCATTCTATCTGCAGCTTCGTCCACAAGATTTCATACACATTTTAAATGAACATATTGCGATGATATCTTTGCGGGACATTAACCATACTTGTTTTTGACACGAAGTGCACTTTATGCTCCAACACACATTTAGGCGTATATTGCTATCCCAGTGTTTACATGTTCGTTTTGTTTGCTTTTGATTCCAATCTAGCGAAATAAGAAGACGTGGCTGAAATGAAGGTTCATGGCATAGCTTTACATACATAACTAAATTGCCCGAGATTTCCGAAACGCACCTCAGCCAACGCAAAGCATTATCAAACAATTGACAAAAACAGGAAGGAGCCTTTTGGCTTCAGTAATGCATTCGTCTGTCAGCATAGTGTCTAAGATCCTTTTTCAAGGCAAAAGGTTTCCGCATTTGCAACGCTGATAATGGTATTCAGAGTAAAGCAACGTTTTTATAAATTCAAAGTAGATTGTGGAGGTTGCAAAATTCGCACTGCACGTGGCTGTTGGCCGAGTTGATTGAACATAAAGTAGTTTTGGCTCAAACCCCTCTTGAGCTTTCACAACGTTTTTCTTGAGACAGTTAAGAAGAGAGTTGATGTTAACAGAGGTTATTTTAGCTTTTAAAAATCGTTTACTTTATCACTTGAGCGATCCGTGGCCACAAACGAATTCGTCGTTTGGCCCTGAGCAAGAATGTTTGCCTGAACAACCCCGGCAAGAACTAAAATTGAAGCTTCCGCCACTCAAACTATAAAAAATACTACGTTTTTGGTAGATGAGCTTCCTGGCCAATGCAAGCCACACGGCCGGGAACTCTTAGTCAGGTTCTGCTTTTATCTGTAGAAAAACAAACTCTCTGCGACGAATTTAAAAACCGGTTCCATTACTGACGGCCAACTAAGCAAAAGGTTTTGGTCGATGAACACTAGCTGTAGGTCTAAGAAGAGCAAAGGTGATTCAGTGCCACCAGCACCCCGGAAAAGTACTAAATGACTTCTGTTGATAAGTTCCAGCTTGGATATGGTGACACTCGTTGTCACAACTTCGAAAAAATATCATTCTACAACGTGTTGTTCATATTCACGGCTGTATTCGAAAGCTTTTGTTGCTTATGACGTTCCCGGCAACTAAGCAACGCAAATGTTTTCCAACCTGCACGCTTCCAATGTTGGCTGGGACTGTGACCATCCGTACAAACTATGCATATTATAATGAACTTCATCTTTGCCAGTTTGAGGGTTAAATTGCACATGCGACATGCAAGTCGTCTTGTCGTACAAATTAGAACTGGCTAAACCTGAAAAAAATATGCAATTTTGCAGCAATCACTCATCAATTCGACACTATTGACTCGGCGGAACAGAACAGACATTGCCAGAAGGCGCACTGCTTGTAATTCACCAAATACTGGACAGAATGAACAAACTCAACCTGAAAACAGTTGTTGGAAGTTAATATAAATGTTGCAGGAATTTTTAATCAAATACCGATTTTATAAAATTGCTTCCGTTGCTCAGTTGATAAATAAACGTTTACATCGGTTTATCTGGACATCTGTCGATTATATTAGTTAAAAAAAAAGTTGTTGCAACTGGGCTGTCTTTGGTGACTGTCGCTGACTTTCCTTTACTTTAATCTTTGATGGTTACTTTAGGTGCGATATAAATCAGTAAAAGGTAAACCCACTTTGCGCATCACTTGTATGTCCCGCGGACTCTTTCACAGGCCACTGAGCAAATCAAGAATATCCTACTCAGTTACAGCGTATCTTCCCTCGCTTTTACTTGACCTTTTCCCACTCCTGGGAACTAACAACTAAAACCGTTTTCCAATTTTGCAGCAAAAATTTAAAGTCTTCCAAGCTTTTGCCCATTTAATTCTGAAGCAGGTTTGTGCAAGTCATTCTTATTGCTTTTCAGTACATTATGAATTCTCCGCATAAAAATCCGTTGCTTTTTGGTTTCGGGAGACACGGTTTGCCCATCACAGCCTGAACAGCTCAGTTCACACATTCCGGGGGTGGCCACAGTAACTCATATCAAAGCAACATGCAACAGTCAAGAAGTCAAGAACCGCCGCGTAGATCTGCGAAAATGGCATCTCACGAACAAATGTTTATATCCTTGAGTGGAGAATGCGTAAGTACCCTTTCGTTGTGGCTAACAACCCATCTTCATTACCGTGTCCTCGTTTCCTACGATTTGCTCTTGTCACATCTCACCCCCCTGTTTTATAAAAACGTTTTTAACTACCGACGCGTAAGTCAGAGTAATAAATTAGCCGAGGGATATGGCGTACCGAGGGGAACAGGGGAGGACAATGCATCGGACATCGGGGAGTTTGTAGTAAAATAGATAGTCAAAAAACATGAACGTGGAATTTTTGAAAATGTTGGAAAATGTATAAGGGGAGAGACATTGTGGACTGCACAACTGAACAATCCTTTTAATCTATTTTAGCTCGAAGTTCCGGAAAAACCAGCTATAGTTTTTCAAATCAAAACGTTTTTTTCCTCTTTGACAAAAAGTCTTCCCAGTTCCCGTACGCCTATACTTACTACTTAAGTTTACAAACGGGGGCGCAGCAATCTCAATTTGCCTCTGGTTGAGGACCATTACTTGTCTCTAACGGTGCTGTGAAATTACCCGCCACTGACCAAAGTGTACTTACATTGTCTAATTTAGTACTAAATGTAGTTTCCTGCACAACCGTTTCTGTAAAAAGCGTAGGTTCCACAGTCTCGTCATTATTACAGTCAAATGCCATGTGCGATGTCACAACAAAAGACAATTTCGATGAAAACTTCTAATGGTTTGTCGGTAGTGCAGGATGTAAATGTTTGAACCGGTGCCGTATTATTTTGGAGCATACTCTTAGAAGGAAAATAAACTCAACAAACTCAACATAAGTTGCAACCAAATCTCTTTTGCGCCGCTAAAATCATCGTAGCACATGTCTTAAGTTTTCGAAAAGAAACTAACAAGGTTTCTTGGCAATAATGTTACAAGCATAGGCGTAGCCAGTGGGGAGCCAAGGGGACGATTCCCCCAAAATATCCAGCATATCTTGTTGCTTTGTGCTTTAATAGTCCCATACAAAATGCTGTTGCTCGCTTAAAGTCAAAAGATTTACCCCAAAAAAATTTTTGGGCTGGCTACGCCACTGCTTACAAGTAAAGCAATGAGAAAGTTTTTATGAAGTAAAAAGCCAAAGTTTCTGGAAAACGTCCAAGGTAGGACATGCATACTTACGAGGATGGTAGGCCAGAGGTTGGTCGTACTTTGTATCAGGACATCCATTCACAGAACCGTGAACAAAGCTGGCCGGTTCGTTCATGTCCTTAGAAAACAAAGCGAACAGGAATAATGCTGTTTCGCTCAGAATGTCATAACAATAAAACCGATGTATCTTCAGCAATTTTAGCAGTGTCGTCACTGCACATGTGAGATTGAAGGTTATCACGAACTTTATCGTATGACAAATGTGACAAATGGACGTGAAAGCGATGCACTTCTTATCAACAAACTATTTGTCGATCTCACACACGATTAGCGAGAAGGTAATGTTGCAGTCAAACTGTAATGAAGTGCGTCCGAAAATGCATAAGGCGTGCAAAGTATTTTTTAAGAACCGCAGCTAAAGGGCGTTTTCAAGGTGAGGTTGGATTAAATGTGGGAGGGATGTAACCCAACCGCAGATTAAACATGGTGTGCTGCGAAAGGGCACCTCAAACAGAAAGCACGTTCAAGACCTCCCTCACATAACAGCAAGACGAACAAATGGTAGCAGTAGTCGTCCGTCGAAGCGGTGGTGATGACGCTGCGCAGTACAATTGAGTCTTTGGTAGTGCAGTTTCTATGTACTCGAGCGTGGCTCCTGACCATCAGTACAGACGCACAGACACGGCTGCAAGTGGAGCACTGCCAGATTTGTTGGTTATGAGGTAGAGTACGAGTTTGGTGTCTTCGAATGCGGCGCGCATCCGCCTTCTCAATGCATTTACGATTAAAGGAATCGAACTTTTCGCTGCAAGCTGTCCTCCACGCATTCCTTTTCAAGTTATCCAATGTGGATAAGGATATTGTAGAAACAAAGCCCTTTTTAAGACCTCTTCCGTGTCTTAAAAAGGGTTTCGTAAAGGCCAAGGATGAGCCGGAATGGAGGCAATCTTCTGATTCAACATAAGCTGAAGTTCGCGTATTTCCCCGCAGTTTACTGCTGCAACTTCAAGTCGCATCTGTGGTTAGATGCAAAATTGAAGACTTGGGCTGTAGTACTGTCTGCCCACAGATTATTTTTGGTGTTGGCCACATAGCATAAATTTTACGCTTTGCAATACGCTTTACGTCAATTATGTTCCAGTGATTGGACCATGCTTTTTCTCGCTCAAAGGTGCTATATCAATGTCACAGCAGGAGAGTTCAGTAGCTACAAGTGCAGTAAGACAATCGGTTCCTTTACAATTATCGGTGTACAGGATTGTTCAGATGCTCTGGGCATCAAACTTGATGCCGAATTTTTTATTTTTCGGATGCAGAATAGAGGGATAATCTAGTCTAGCAGGAGCAGCCACCCGCTCGCGTTGAATGGAACAGGCAATTGTTAAACCATATTTTCTAGCTATTTCCTTATACAGAGGTGAGCAAGGTGGGTCCTGAATGGAGGTGCTTAGTTGCCCAGTAACTTTTCATCCAAAGCTGCTTTTCCGACCTAGGCTTTCGCAACCAGCACCCTGGGCCGACTGCGTGCAAGGCTTCTAGCCGCATCCTGGACCTGCCTAGTTCACTTGCCTGCTCGTCGTCGCAGGACTCCAAAGGAGAGAAACGTGTTGTGCAGAAAATGCCGAAATTGCTTCTCGTCCGACGTCTTACCATCGACCACTCTGCATGGCATGGGCGCCATTCCGGGGACGGGCCCTCACCAGGAGGTCCAGGCCCCTCCAGCAAAGCTCTTGGGATCACAGAGGCACACAAACGTTCCCACCGCGGCAACGTAACTGCCCATAGGAAAGCAGATAGAGTGATCTCGGCAAGTGAACTGCATTGCTACTTTATGCCAAGGGTAGCTGAACGTGTTGTCTGCTTGATTTTTGTACGCCTCACTCTTGGCGAAGCAATCTTAATGCAGAAGTATTCCATGCCTGATATTTTCCAATAAACCTTTTGACTTTTGATATATGTCCGATTGTTTTTGTTTTGGTTCACAAGTTGGCCGACAAACAGTTCTCCACGGACTCAAATTAGCTTGCGGAGAATGACTGATCGACGTACGGACTTGCTTTTCTAGCCGAAATGTTTTTGAGAAAATCCGACTATTTCCCCATCAAAAGAAAGAGAGCACAGAAAGCGTGGTCAAGGCTTATGTGAAATATATAGCATACCGAAAAGGTTAATTGCAGACATTCTTGCAATATACTTCAATGTTTGCTTTGACCAAACTACACTAGCAGCACTTTTGATAAAATTACTAGCAACGAGTTTGTAACTGATGTCGAAAAATAACCTCTTTTCAACTTACAATCCAAAGACCATCAAACGGTATTCTCTTACGGAAATCAACAATCAGTTCTTGCCACCACTCTTGGGTAACTTTTTTCGCAAAATCCGGAAAAGCGGCGTGAGCACGGTAAGTCTAAAAACATTGATGTTGATGTGATTATGAAAGGTAACATTCTATAGCACCATCACTGACAGCAACATCTCTATAAAATAGTGAAGTGCTGGCCACCAATAAATTTTTGCAAACTACTCGTTATGCTGCATTAGTAACTCAGTTCACACGTAACGTGAGAAGTGCTTTTATTAAAAAAATGCACTAAATGCTACTTGACGCTAAAGTTCCTTACTACTGGCATATTGGTCACTACGGGAAGGGACCAATCCGCAATTCCTCAAAATCTCAAAGTTTATTGTTCCGTTGACGTTTGCTTAGGTACTCGATTCATTTTGCGTTAAACAAAATTGTTGTTGCATTACTTTACAGTAACGCAGGTCAGGTCATATGTTTTCTGCCTTTACGTTTGCCTTGATAAAATGTAAATTTTGGTCCAAACATCCTTGTTTTCTCTACTTCCGAAAATTTCTACATCGTCACTCGTGCAACGATTTGCTGAAAAACTACTCTACTTTCAGACATAAACGCTTTGAACTGGTATGAAACAGTCTGGTCCTGACGTATACTAACCGCTGTTTGGCTGTCCCAATCCCATGTTGTATTGACATAAATTCCAGGAAGATCAGGCCAAACTTTACCAAACGCGATCTCTCCCGAAGGAGTTGTTATGAACACGTTGCGTTTTTTACCAAGATCGAATGGAGGATAGGTGCCTTCGGTCTCGTTGCCACTGATGGCTGGGTCCAAAATTATAATATACCTGTTGTGCAAAGCGACAGAATATTGCACACCGCAACCTAACTTGAACAATAACTGCAAAACGTTTACCTGCGTTGCCACAAGAATCGCATTTTAAATTTGGCAGAACACAACAATTCATATTCGTAAGAAAGGAAGTGCGTGTGTGTGTGTACCAGAATGAGAGGATGATCTCTATTTAAAATTTTCCAAAAGTGAGCTCGGGCAAAGGTTAGGGTAACTGAGTTTCCGGGTAGTCAGTAGACCGCACTTCGTATCCACCAGAGATTCCCAGCAAAAGGACAATATCTTGGGTTCAAGTTCAGTTGTCGGTGCTGCCAGGTGGGAGAATTCTCCACCCACGTGTCTATCCGTTCCCCTACCTAGACTAATTGTCAGGCCCGTAACCAGTTTGGGACACCAGGAGGGGCGAAGAGTTTTCCGAGAGGGGCCAAAATTTTTTGAAATATGTCCAATATTTTTAAACTTTGCCCAATACATTTTTCCAGGGGGGGTGAAAAATTTTCTTGGGGGGTTTCGCCTCCCCTGCACCCCCCCTGGTTACGGGCCTGCTAATTGCTTCGAATATCTGAAGATTTCAGTCTGCCATTTCAAAAAGACTACTTGGTCCATAGCTGGAACCCTGTGAGGTGTCACAAATCCTGACCAGGATGGGCCTGGGAATAATGATGGACAAAGGGTATTTCAATTTCCTCAAAATGGCAGAACTGCCGTTTTGCAGCTATAGATTGTAGGTTAGCGTCAAGCCCAGGTCTTATAGCATTATATTTATGCGGTTAGGAAAGATCAAAAACGTTCGTTTTATAGTACACTAAACAGATTTTGCACAATTTTGCTGCACCAATTTTCTCCCATTTAACTGAAACAGCGAAACAATAGGTTGAAACAACGACTCGCACAAAACAATATTTTCATAAAAATATGGCAGAAGATTCGCTGGTAAGGTTATGCCATAGACCAAAGTCTGACCTATGTCCGCAAATCGCCAGGTTGTTTTTCGAGTGTAACGCTATTTTCAATAACCACTGGTCTTCATCTTCTGGGGCGGATTCTTCACTGACTGACATGCTATAAGATCCTCTCAAGTTCAACCTGCAGTGTTTTCAACTTCTCCGTGCACCGCACCACAGTGGCGGATATGACAGAGTTGTTCCGAGTTATGACAACGGAAGAAAAGCCCCTTGATCATGGACCCAGTTTCTACTTCACTTTTTGAAAACCGTACTGATCATTACGGCCGCTAATGTTTTTCATTTCCATTAAAAGCTTTAACAATTAATATATCATATTGACATAATCAAGGGGTTTGATGCGAAAAACTTGTTTCTTTTTGGAAAAAAACTAATTTCAAAGCATTCAAAGTTTCATGAATAAAGAAATCTAATAATAACAACTGTTTCTTCTAGTTTTTCGAATGATGGACACTCCATTTACCAATAAAACAAAATTGGAAACTGCTGGCAAAAGGAAACGTTGCATTTCAGCCTGGCGAAACTGATGTTGGCGATAATCTGTACTGGAACATGACAATACTCTGAAATTTGTTGTCAACATTTTGAAAAACAGAATATAATATTTTTTCTCTTCTTCCTTTTTGTCGAAAAGCTTTTTCCTTCATGACGTTTTTTGTTGAAGGGTAAGACATTAAATAACCTTGACTACCCCTTTTTCGATAACTCCATGCACATCCTAATAATAGCGCTGAGACATATCCGGGCAATTTAAACTTCTTTTCTGACTAGCCCGAGGTTGAACGAGATTAGGATGCGAAATTAAAATTGGTCTGAAGCCGTTGTTTAACAGTTAACCCGAATCAAACGAACCAACAAAACCGATAATATCTGAATGTGGGATGTTCTGTCGTACTTCATGCTGTGAGTTGCTTTTAGATCACGCACGAATTCTTCCAGTCCCGAGTACGTAGTTTGGTTAATTGTGAAATCCAACTGTCTGTCCATGTAATCGATGTCTGAATATTGAATATCCTGCAGTGCCAAGAAAAGTGTTTTCAGAAATTTCGTATTCACATAATAAACGGAGAAAGTTTGTGGCGAGGTATTGCAATGGCTATAGATTTGCAAGTCTTCATTAAACGAGAGTTCAGCAACGTCGGTATCGTCAATTCAAAGCAGAAAAGAAATGCAATGTCATCGAAACACACAGCTGCAAAGTCATAAAATGAGACTTATGGCTTACGTAAGGTATATTTGCGGCCAGGTTCCTGTCAACAACTTTCTTTAACTTGTCCAGACTTCCGTAGCCGTATCGCGACAGTTGAAAACCCAGTGACCAGAAGGGAGGCATGTACGGTCGACCAATGGTTTCCGTATATTGTGACACAACCAACTCTGGGCGAGGACCCGTAAAGATGTAAAAGTCAAGTATCCCCCCCACAGTTCGATACGTCAAAGCAGGAGTAGGCTGTAATGTTACATCTGAAATAATGAAAGGAATATTCG
>JGI24158J21664_10011177_pt1 | contig 11946 bp, 8 predicted proteins | sample Ectturendosymbi3_FD_21664 | JGI IMG/M metagenome (IMG submission 21664) | reverse complement strand
TGAGACAATCGAATGGCTGCTCAACACCTGGTGATCTAGTGCGGCCAAGCAGTGGTTAGAACAACTGGCTCAAAAGAAGAAGAAGAACAAGAAGAAAGAAGAAGAAAAACTTATCCACGTTGCAGATGGGCATTACACTCGTAACAGTAGTTGCATAAGATCATTAGGGTTACAACACAATCACAAAATGTCCAGACGCTACCACAAAAGCGGATTAGCCAGTAGTCACCAATCCGTTGGCATATGGGTTTATTTTTATGTGCTATATGGTAAGAATGTTTTGACGAGACTAGTTGGCTTTCAACAGCCTACTTGCCTGTGTCAGAATGGAATTCGTGGTTGGGACCATTTCGCTTTCATGTGAATTGCATCCACTTTCGTGGAGCTGTGTTCGTTCATGTGAGGTCGGCACAATTGTGTACGGAAAATGGTGTTTCGTTTTACATGTGCAGTGCTGTGGAAGTTGCATGGTTAGCACAGAATATTCGACATAGCAGTACACGTGTGTGATTTCATCGACAGTGGCGTTTAGGTGTCCCCAGTGAATAATGATAGTTCATACTTACCGATATTCACAAGCCTATGTTGGATGTGGTAGGGTTAAGGGTTAAGTTGGTTGAAGGAACGTCGGCTTAATTTTTAAATGAAGCAAATGAACAATCGTTTATTTTGATCATATCTCTGTAGCAGGTTTAAAGCTTGGACACCCAGACGTTTTGTGTTTATTTTCAACTCAGCCAAAATTATTCTGCACACAGTTGCATGAACTGGATTAATGACAACTCTTTCCACAACCAAATTGGTTGAAAAATCTGGTTGGTAAACTGTCAATTCCAGAAACAAACACAACATCTGTAAGGACATGTTTGGTGTAACCAAACGGATTTTTTTGCTATGACCCCGACACGTCAATATAGAATTAGACATGATTCGCATATATCGCATTTTGGTGAAATTTCTTATACTGAATAATTTCACAGTAAACCAACTAAAATTGTTGAGTTGCATCTTCGATAAATCTGACCATGGAAGTTTAAAAGAATTTGAAAAACCCGACACAGCGAAATCGTATAAGGTCAAAGCTTGCTTTGGCTACTTAGAGTTGACAACTGTCGCTCATGTAAACTAGTCAGTAAACAGCGTGCACTCTGTTTCATTAACCGGTTTGCTGACACATTCAGTGCGTTTTCACGTTTCCGAATGTGATACGTCAAAATACACACATGATATGAATCGTTCTGAAAAGTACTGCAATTCGTTCAAAAACGTGCTCCAAAAGTTACACAAATGTAGTGAAAAATGGGCATCGTTCACACTGCTGTATGTTGCTGTTGTTGTCACGAGCAAACCATGTGGTAAGATTTTTCGCATTGCGAAGCGTGAGGTTAAACCACGAGGTACGTACATTTTCCAATGCACCAGACGTAGACACACAGGTTGCAACTAGTGGTATTTCTGGAAGAAGCGCAATTAACCTATCAGTTAATTAGACTGAATCTTCAGAAAACCACAAAGATTTCAACAGACGATAAACAGAGAGTTCAGTGGGAGATATTCGAGTGAGAGTGATGCAGAAAAAGTAATGAATTGTGGCGTCACAAACAATAACTATCAGGATCGCAACCAGCTGATATTTTCGGGGGAGGATTAAAATGATTGTAAATTTTGTTGTAGTATTTTCGGGGTAGGCAAAATGGTTGCAACTTGTTGCTGTACCTAGCCACTAAACATGTTTTTGAAAATTTCAGGGAAGCAATGCCCATCCCCTGGTTGCGGCGCTGTTAGTTAACATCACACGCGATACGTTGTGATCAGCATCGCACCTGGTGCGACGCATCCCACTGGACACAACCAGTGGCGTAAATGAGGGAGGCAGGTTTGCGAAAAGCCCCCCTGGGAAGATAAATGTAAAAACCTTGATTAGCAGTATATTTCGGTTTATATATTTCTTTTTATGCATTACGGATACCTACATTTCTTTTTAGTTATTCTTTAGGTTTTCAGTACGTTGTTGTTTTTTGCGTTTATTGGAGTGTTTTCCTATGATTTCGGGTTTTGATACCATATAGACATCCACTACCGGACCCACTGCCATTTCTCGAATTTTTCTGAGTGTTGGCTAGTGGGCTCCTTGCGATGACCAGTGGGACCCCTTCAGCTAAGTTTCCCTCTGCCTCAAACCTCTAGTTACGCCACTGCGTGCAACGTAGTGAATGTGCAAAATATATGTCAATTTGAACTAAGGATGATGTTGTTTGAAAATCCTTGAAACAGTAAAAACTAAGATTTTAACGCGCATGATTTTCTGTGTCGCGGTCAACTGTGCTTTGTTGCAAAATTACCAATTTCACATGACTAGACTCTCCCGCAAAGCTAACAAAATTTCTCAAAATCTTGTGTAGATTGTCAAAATTATTCAACAGATGGTAAACTGAACTTATTTGTTTCCCAAACATACCCGCATGGGTCAGGTGGTTGTCTCGGAGCCAGGAAACGAAAGGTGTTTTGAAGAAATACCCAAGGATTTCTGATACAATCATGCTCTGCCCCATTTTATCCCAACAAGGCGCGCTTTGAACATATGTTAAAATAAGACGTCTTATCTCACACGATTTTTTTCCGAAGAAGGACTTGAGCCATTTTAAATGAAGAGAAATGTAAAACGATACCCTTATTAAAATTATGCATTTAAACCTACACGAAAGCGTGTTATAGCTTAAATGTGCAATGTGCTGTATTGTTTTGTGTTTTCAGTTTTTGACGGTTTTGTTTAAAAATTTCTGAGAAAATATTCCACCTTGATTATTGTGTAATTGATAAGATTTGTTGCATAAAGTCACCGATGAACAGCAATTGTAGCAGCGCAATTCCCTGACCTTAACCTGCTTCAGAGGAGATGCAAATCCTCACAACACGACTGTGCGCAAAGCCAGGTAATTGATTACTTGGCAATGCGTATACACAAAGGGTAAGCACTGACTGCGCAGTATACGGGTTAACATCAATGCAAAACAATCAGAGAGAGACAACATCGCGCTTTGATTGCTAAAGCAAAGAGAGACAACATCGCGCTTTGATTGCTAAAGGAGATATGTCTTTTCTTTCTGAGCGTGTGATAATGCACACCCTCAAGCACTCACTCAATTGTCAAAGACACAGCTGTCAGAAAACGTGAGAGCAAAGGCTGAAGTCCAAATCCTGATACCTCCCATCCGCCTGAACTCTCGGCAACTGTAAGAAACATATGGAAAACATAACACAAAAGAAAACATGGTAGCGAATAATAAGAACTGCTAAATGTGCATTCTAACTGGTTGTTGTAGGAGTTGGGAAGAATACGTGATCTAAGCGTGAATTAAAAACTTCGTTTGAGTTTCAGTAGTACAACTTCCATGGACATATCGGACCCGAGAAAAAAGAAAATGACTTGAAATGATATTAAAACAACTCCTAGAGTAAATAAAAACATCTTGCTCAAAAGTGAAAACATTCCAGATCAAATACTAGTTCTTCACATTGGAAATGCATACAAAGTAAATAATAATGTAATAATCAGTCATTTTGAAAAGCCGTATTGAACTTTTTGAAAACAATTGTATTGATCGTTAGTAAAAATAAAAAGAAGCGTTAAACGTTACTTGACACGGGAGACTACGAGATGTACACATAGATGGGCAGAAGTCAAGAATGTGCACGTCTATTCGAATCTACCCATCACACCGACCATCTCCGATCATTTTCCGTAATCAACCTCGATTAGAAACATTAGCGACTTAGAGGATAGACTTGCTGTATAAAACACGTGGGTCTCGTGTTTGCTGTCAAACCATTAAATTTTACGCAGCGAGTGTAATGCAGACGTTTTGGGATGGAGCATGCCAGAAATGCAGCAGTGTTTATTAAAACTTGGGTTGCGGTGCTGACATTTTATAAAAAATCTTGACTGCTCCACTATGCAAAATAAAGTGGCAAGCTGAAAATGGTCTTCTATTTCGAGTCTAAATCGTTTGAAAAAAAAGTGACTCATGTTGAATGTCCGAAAAAATACTCGCTTTGCTAAACTTTTCGAAGAAAATGATTTGAATCATTGAAAAACACCAGTTGAGTTGTCACATCTCTGGTTGTAGCATATATGAAAGGATGCGGCAGAAAAAATTGGCAACGAGAGAATCCACAAAAAAGACGATGACCTTTACTTGTACAGGTTAAATAAATACGAAAGCTTTGGCGAGACATCGAGTTTTAACATGGTTTTACACTTTTGCATAAGGAGTCACTTTAAGGTAACTAAGTGGTTCATGTAACTAAATCACAAGTGAAAGTCGGCATTCCTGGTTCGTCAATTTTTTCAGCATACTGTACATCAGGATCTCCAAACTACGGCCCGAGAGCCAAATCCTGACCGCGAAGCCATTTCATCTGGACCGCGGGGCCATTTCATCAATAACGGAAAAATAATATTTTTGCGATAACATTTGTTGATTTGGTAAAATGAAACCTGTCCTAAAACAATCACATTACATATGATGTCCGGCCCTCGAACTGTTGTGTGATAGCTAATGTGGCCCTCGGACAAAAAGTTTGGAGACCCCTGCTGTACATGATAAAACTACAGTTATTTCATGAAAACAAAAACAGACTACACACTCTTACGGTTGCTGTTATAGGAAAGGGTTGTTGTTTTAAATATTTATGTGCAACACTGATGGATTGTCCTGTCGTTACAACCAAATTAGGAAAGGTCAAAGGTCGCTTGGTGGATAAAGCAAATACCAATGAAGCAAATCAGGTTTATGCTTATCTTGGAATCCCGTTTGCGAAGCCTCCTGTCGGAGAATTGCGATTCGAGCAACCGCAAAAGTAAGTTGCACTGTAGTTTGTGATAGACACTGGGAACATTTCCCTCAAATAAATAAAAAGCGCCTTATACTGCACTAGTAATTTATCTGTTTTATATTTGAGTACGTTTCTGGGCGAAAACTTTGTTTTCCGCACATTCATTTTGGTTTCGTTGATGTTTACGCACATGATATCTTTGATAAATAAAAGTTCTTACATAAAACACGCAGTTGCTTTAAAAACTGTGTAAGTCTATCATCGTCCCCAAGTGATGATCGCACACGAACTACTGCTAAATTTTGTAAGTTATTTACTTTCTTGCTGTATCTTAGCCACTTCTGTTCATAAAGCATTACAAAATAAAGCATATTGTTTCGTTCGTTCTTAAATTGTATGATGGAAATAAATTGCTTATTGTGTTGCAATTCACAAGTTTTAACGCTGACCTTCACAATCACAAGGAATTTGCTTCTTCGATTAATTGTATGAAATCTCTAAACGAATGGGTGTCACAATCATCCTTAACACTGCAATGCAGTGGGGTGTTTTTGTTTTTTTATGGCCTACTTTACGCGGCCCTGGACGCCAATCCAACGAGCCAATTTTTTCGCTCAAGTTTTTTTCGAAACTAGATTATCATACGAGTCTTTAGAGCCCTTGATTGGCTTTCTAGCATATCTGAAACCAAATTACGCCACAAAAAACAAAAAGTGGTCAAAATTTCTACCCCTACAAACTCTAACCTGGGGTGAANAACACCCAGTTTGTATATGGCCATAACTTGCCGCCAGAATANGCTAGAGAGCTGCTCAAGCCTCTGAAAATTCGTGAAGACTGGTAGTGCAGACTGAAAAAAATTTTAGCTTTATATCTCAGGATTTTGTTGATGTTTAGATAATGAGAGGATGTTTATGCATATTTGTTTACATTTGGATGACGTCATCATCCCCTGGGAGCNGATCAGTCGAGCCGATTTTGTGGCTCAAAGTTTTTTGGNTTCTAGGCTACAATACAAATCTTTAGAGGGTTTGATGGACTTTCTAGCATTTCTGGTTCAAAAGTTAAGGNAAAATAAACAGAAAATAATNAGGGGAATCGTCACTAATTCCCTAGGGATTTCCTTCAAGATTAGGGGTTTTTCGGNCATAATTTTGACACCAGAAACGCCAGGAAGTCGATCTAGGGCTCTACAGATTCATATCANAGCCTAGAATCCAACCAAACTTTGAGCCACAATTTCGGCTCATTGTCCGGGCGATGACGTCATAAAAGAAGAACCAAAAAATAGTAAAACATACCCCAACCCTGACGACATCCACCAAAAACCCCACACCCAAATCTCAAAAGTTTTTTTTTCAGTGTAAACTACAAGACTTCACGAGTCTTTCGAGGGTTTGAATTGCCCTCCAGCATACGCGTCAAGCGAGTAATCGCATGCCGCGCAAGCCGTCAGTGGGAGACTCATGCTTTTTCTGCAGTTTTTGGATTATTGTGAAAAATGGAGTTTTTGGGCCATAACTCTGGTTCCAGATACGCTAGAAGGTCAATCAAGGTCTCTAAAGACACTGATAATCATCTAGCTTCCAAAAAAAGTTTGAGCCAAAAAATGGCTCATTGGATTGGCGCACAGGGCCAGTTAAAGTTTCAAAACATACCCTCTTTGTGACACCACTAAGAGAAAACTCCACACCCAAATCAAAAAATTTTTTATAAAATCGAAACTAGAAAGACTTGCTGAATCGGTAGATGGTTTGAACACATTTCTAGCCTAATGGGCTGGCGAGTTATAACTTGCCGAACTTGGGCAAATCGGGGGACTTAAAGGAAGCAACCCACTACAACCCAATAACCCCCATCTAAAACTCGAAGAAAGCAAATTTAATGCAGCAGTGTACATTAACTATCTACTTGCGACCCTCCAAAATGGTTTACAACCCCTCTGTGCGTCGTGACCCCCAGGTTGAAAACCACTGCTTTAAATGGACACGATTGACATCAAGTAATGCCTTCACATGCTTTGTCCTTTATAATGCTATGTGGCTCCAGACAAGGCTATTTCTAAAATATAATTTAACAATTTCCGCCAGTCTGCATTACTTATCACAGCTGTACGACTAGCTAAATCACTGAGGTTTTCGAAAGTTATTACGCGCAGATTTCACACTTTTCTTGAATTTTGAGCTCTGTGTGAAGTTTGCCTTCATGCAAAGTTTTTTTTAAGGAAAATGTTCGGGATTGTTGTTTTTTATTATAGTACTTTGGGTTATTACCCATTTAAGCATCCTTTCCCAAAGTTATAGCAAAAATAACTATGACGTTAACTGCACAAAACGTAATACATTAAAAGAGTCGTAACCGCGAAATTATTCGAAAGGAATGAATGATAAAATGTTGTTGTACACGATTATTGTGTTTCCGGCTGATGTGCACAAGGTAGTGAAAGTACTACCATCTCACAAGTTCTTTGAAAAGCATAGCAAACCACAGAAACGTTAGCTTGGAATTGAAGTTTCTTCCTGGAGATAACATTCCGCAACACTATACCAATGGCAGGTTAAATGAGTAAGGAATACGAAGGGGAATCAAGTCATGTCCAGACTGAGCATCGTACATTATTTTAGACGCTTTCTCGCTTTAATAAATTTCATCACTGAATAACTCTTGTCAGTTGAGGAGAGGTTTGATTTTTGACTGCTGTGATGACAGCCTAATGCAAACCCTGATTTCCAACCAAAACTGATGGGCCGTGTCTGCATGCCCTGGTTTTGGAGTTGGCATTTGGCATTAAGACAAAAATAACATGAATTTTATAACGAAAGAAAATCTGTTAAGACAGAGTAACGGTTGAAAAAAATTATAGTTTTTGAAAAATACTTTTGCAAACTTTTTCAAATACGAAAAGACGAAAATACACAATCTAGAAAGTCATACAAGAACGTATTTATAAATTTTTATAAAACCTTGATGTTTTTGTCAATTCGCACAAAAATTATTCTTTTTGTTACCAAAGCATTCGCTGTAGTGGTTCCCAAACCGTTTCTGATCGCGTAACATTTGTGGCACTGGTGTAGGAGGCGAGGGTGTAGGGGATGCAAGCACACCCCCAAAAGTTTTGATTTGTTGAAAATCCGGGCAAAATTCTTGAAAATTTGGGCAAAATCCCTGAAAAAAGACCTCTTTTTGGAGGCCACACCAGAAAAAGGTCTTCATGATCTTTGTGGGAGATCTTTTGTAGGCAAAAGTCGCACAACAACTTTTCGGGCAAGTTTGGGGAAATTCGGACAAAAATCCTTCTCACCTTCAAAATTTGCTTGCTCCTACACTTATGATTTGTGGTTCTCGTACTGCCAACATGTGCCACCTTGTTAAATCTCCCAAATATCATTCGATCGAAATTTTGGACAACCAAAATTGACACATATGCGACATCACTACAATGACTGTGAGAAATTATAATGGCCATTTTAAAAAAACAACAAGGGAAGTACACAAAAATTCAAGACTTTATTAACAGAACCTGATAGGTAAAAGCTATAGCTGTGAATATATATTTTTCTGAAAAAAAAAAAGAAAGCAGGCTTATTCGCATACGACCTTGAAGGCCTTCCCGTACAAATAGTGGTATGCGTACCAAAGCTTCGGAACCACTGCGCTAAGGTCACATCATTTCATTTTCTGTTACAAAACAAATGATTGAAGGGAATATGTCTTAGAGAGCTTTCACGTAAGCTTATGTCATTTTGCTTTTTGCTGTTTCTCGACAGCTTGAATTAATTATTCCCGGATTTTAGATCAAATCAAGGTTTATTTCCAAATCATAGCTAAAATATCACTTAAATATCGCTTTATTACCTCCGGTTAGAGCTGAACCATGGGAAAAGATTCTGAATGCAACAAAAAGCCCGGCCGGTCCTATGCAGAACGTGGTGTATATCAGTGCATTAAAGGAATATTCTCCTTTCTGCAACATCGTTGATGAAGACTATAACTATATAAGCGAGGATTGTCTGTACCTGTCCGTGTACACATCAAATCCTAATGAATGTGCAAATATGCCGGTAAGAGATTTTCTTTGTTACAGCTTTTGAGACTAGGTAAGATGATATGAACAACCGTGCAGAGCTGAAAAATATAATATGATTTGTTTTATCAACATCAATCACATAAATAGGTTATTAAACGTTGAAAGTGGATGAAAAAATTAATTCTACCTTTCACTTTTTCTCGACTAGCAAGTCTTCCATTGACGGAAAAGCATTAGCGTATTCACTCTTTAAAATCAGTTTTGTTGTCTCAGTTTTAAGATCAAGCAAACAGAATTTGTCTTTCTTGGTCACAATCCCGCAGCAGTAGGGCCTGGGCCCTAGCAGAAAAATGGAATTCCCTGAGTTAGGACAATGGACTTGCAATCTGCTCTTGTACCACCAGGACGGCAGCATGGCTATCATTCAGCATTTTGACCTACCTAACGAAATGCGATGTCCTTTCTCGTACTCGCTTCATAGAACATAGGGTTAAAAAAGAGGTAGCCTAACCGAATTTTCATTAGCCCCCGTCGTAGCCCCCCCTACTTAGTTGATGGTCTGGGTGCCTTGTTCACGGTTCCGTAGAGCTGAGAAATGAGAAATGATTTAATGTACTTCGTAGTAGGCCTACTAGTTTGTGGGATTCCCATGGGAAGGGCAGGCACAAGTTGCCATAGGATAGGACAAAAAGGGGTTCGCATCGACTGGAGAGATTCTGGCTTTTTTGGGTCTCTCATAAATAATTGTTAACATGCTTTTTGATGTTTCATGCATACTATGGCTGCAAATACGTGCCTATTTTTCTCACAAAATATTTTCAAAATTTTGATGAAATGCATTAAAGTATATCTCCATCGTTTCAACATATGCTTTTGCACATATTAATGCTTGAAAGTAGTTTGATCTACTTGTCTCTAACTTCCATAAACTAAGCAATGTTTTTGATTGTTTAACTTCTTTGGCTCGGAGGATTGCAAAAATATCTGCAAACGCACAAGTTGAGGCCCGGGGTGCCTGAGCCTCACATGTGTCTACTTTCCAGCAGGTCAGACTGGAGCGCGAGAAGTGGTGAGGATATGTTTAGTCCAATCAACATATGCGAGCCGTCTTGTCATGATCCCGCTACACCGCTTTGCACTGATGACATAGGCTACTTCTGAGCGATATTTAGGGTCACAAAGTTTGACGTTGCATGGCTAGCAACTGTAAGCTCCAGCGCTAGCCTTTTCGTCTTGGTCAAGTACCGCTTGCAAGGTTTTTAAAGTGAACTTGGGCATTGTTACGCCTATTCTGATAATTCACAAGTTTTGTGCATTCACAAATCCTTAAACTCGTAATATATTTTCATAAATTGCTGATTTTCTGACTTTCTTTACGAAGATAAATGTAGAGTTTGAAGATAAAATTAAAAAATCTTGCGCTCTACCAGGGACATTTCGCAATTCGTGCGGCCCATTGTAGTAAATGGGTTCCCCACCACTGCTTTGGGCAGGAGTCTTCAAACTAAGGCTGAGAAATATTGTCAAAAATTTAAAGACAAACAAAACTTATCGACTTCGCAATCTTACACAAACGACGAATTCCAACATCAAATGGAGAAGATTAGGATACATAACTTAGCACATGGGATTATGCATCAGAAACAATTTATGTAAGTGACACCCGCGAACATTTTTACTGTATTAGCTCCAAACACCAGTGGCACTCAGCATATTGCGGTTAAGCTCAAATTCCAGGGGCATTCCAGAACCTTCGTCTGCAGCCCAAATACCACTGCCACTTAGGTTTCCCAAATGTACAGAAACGTTTGATTCCACAAACAAGTACAAAAACTACTGTTTGCTTTTCTATGGATTTTATTGGTAGGTCTATAGATTGAGCGATGATGAAAGTCTGAACGATGTGCGGTGAATAAATATCATATTGAACAGAGACAGGCCTTTTGAAATGTCATCCCTGGGATGGATTTCTCACAGCTTCAAAGAGAACCTATGAAAACCAAAGTAGTCGCAGCCCATTCTCCAAAAAAAAGAAAATGTACTGATTTCTGTGCAAATGTTTCTCGAAATTCTCTCAGAATGAGTTTTCAGCTACAACTCTAGCTTGTTTTTCAATTTTTCATCACTGGTATGATAAAAATTGCGGCTAAAGTAAATGAAGTCAAACACATATCGTAGATGCTTTCATGCGCGTCGGATAGATTTTTTTCAGGGGGTCAATAGTGGGTTTTTCCAGGTGGCGGTCAAAAACATTTTTCTAGGGAGGCCACCCATGGTGAAATTTCATTTCACCAACTCAAATGTAACAGAAAAAAGAATTTTTTCTACAAAAAAATAAATCGGAAAATATCAAATTTCAAAATCCAGGGGGCCAGGGCCTTGGCCCCCCTGCTCCTCCTTCCGACGGCCATGGATGTTTCACTACTTAACCACTGCTACCATGATCAATACGAACAAATATGTAATCGTACTAATAATGGCAGCAGTGGTTACTGAAATGTCTACGATATGTCTTTGGCGTCATTAATTGGTCTCATCCTCAAATTATTGCAAACCATAAAATTCGAGAAATTACGTGGACTCTATGCTGACCTTAAAATAAAACGGGATCAAATGCTGCAATAACTCCACAGTAGAGGAAGACCACAAGAAGGTAGGCAAGCAGGCTTTAATTCACTACAAGTTGACACTAGGTTGAAACACAAGGCATCTGAAGCAAAATAACGATAAGCACAGTAAGACAAGAGCATCGCTTGAGAATCACGCAACAACACTGATCACCAAATTAGCTCAAACACTCTCGACACGTAAGACGTAATGCTGGCCTAATCGAAGGGTGCGAGTAGGCCCACGGTAAAAGCAAAGCGTTCGTTGGTTTATTGACAATCACAACGCAATTGTCCCACACACGTTGCACTTCATTACAAATGCTTACAGCAAAGCTTTATGAGCAAACTAAAGCAAAACAGAAGGTATATGGTCGTCAACGACACTTAAAAGCACTAATGTTTCTGTATGCTTTCGAGGAATCAGTCGACTGCCATCTGCTTTCGTCTTTTTGCGATGATTCAAACTTGCACATA
>JGI24158J21664_10011176_pt1 | contig 11946 bp, 7 predicted proteins | sample Ectturendosymbi3_FD_21664 | JGI IMG/M metagenome (IMG submission 21664) | reverse complement strand
GGAGGAGCTAGGGCGTTGGTAAGGCAACCAAAAACTGCTGTTTTTTAGGCCGAAATCCAAGTACGAATATCATGTAGGCCGGCTCTCAACGTGTTAAGACTAAATGTAGTAATTTTGTGTATTAATCAACTTTTCTAAACTATAAATGAGTACTGAGTGTTTAGGATGCAAAATATGGTCAAGATTGTGATTTAGGATATCTTTTCAAGTTTAATAATATTTATGTAAATTGATAAGTGTGTGGAAACTAGCATGTTATTTACATACTAAACAGTAAGCCTTCATCCTACAGTATAGGTGGTTGTTTATAGAAACAACTCAATCATGGTGTGAAAAAACAATTATTTTAATTTGTACAGTGTGCACAATCATGCAGCACTGGTGAATAACACTGAGTATTGTTAGTTGTTGTTTACATGTTATAATTAAACAAGAACTAATAAACACTGCACAATGATTATAGTCTGGATGCTATAAAATTATTCAAAAAATTATGTCTCGATTTGCAAGTTTTACTGTCCTCTATTGAAAAACTTCTTTGTGAGCTGTAGGAAAAACCTATTCTTTTGCTGAGACATTTTGGCCATTTTTTGCCGAGACAAATTGGTCACTGAAACATTTCAGTCATTTGTCTCACAGTTATATTTAAACTCGCTGTAACAGTGTTCATTAGTCTATATTTTCAGACACTCCGACCGAAACAACTAAATTTTTTTCGGTCATTTCAAAAACATTTCAGACTATGTACATAAAATGGCCGAAAATAAACAGGTGAAAACTACGAGGTTACTTCATGTCAGCTAAGTTGCATTTTGACTGGTAATTAACCACTATGTTTTGTTGCTGAACTGTCATCAAATGGGTACGGTTGGATTTATGAAATCACTGTGTTGCGTCATCATTTTCGGCGTTTTATGTATGGTGGAGTTGTCAAGCTTACTTGTAGCATTATTATTTACTCATTAGATATCATGTTCTCAACTAATTTTTTAGATCTTTTGACAATAAATGTGGCAGCAATGTTCATTTTAGCTCAAACGCCTAGTACATTAGGATGGTTTTGAATTGTTTTATACTGATCAAAGCACTGACTTAATTTCATATTTTTCAGAAATAGGTGGTGTGCAGTTAGCTAGCTATGAATGTGAAAGTGACATTAACCGTTAGTTCCACTTTTTGTGGCCTAGCAGCTTATCACCACTTGCGTAACTGCAAAGCAGCCGCTAAGGCTCCAGTCCCCGATGAGCTGTCATTGCAGTTGGTACAAATTGTATTTCGGCATGGAGCAAGAACCCCCCTCGTCCAACCACGTTATCTTCCATACATTAATTACACAAACTTCGTGGAACATGCCCCACACACGTTTGTGCCATATAACACAAAACGACCGAATGGTGATCCTTTCATCAAGGAAATGAAACAAGATGGGAAAGGGGCTAGAAATGGTCAGCTAACAGCGAAAGGAGCACAGCAGATGTACGATCTTGGAACTTACTTACGGCAGCGCTACATTTCTCAACTTGGCTTTATTGACAGCAGCTACAATGGCCAAGTGGCTGTCAGATCGACTGAAATAACTAGAGCAATCGAATCTGCGAGATGTACGCTTGCTGGTAAGTTACAGTTAGGAGGCTTATTGCAGCTATGTGGCGATTGGATGATTCCTGTCCAATGGCAGTATGGTATTTGAATGAATTGCTCTCTATGCGGTTTGTTTGTTTATTTTGAGTGAAGATACTAATTGCAACTTCTGTGATCATGCTATTTTGCTGTATTATACTTTGTTACTGTGATTTTGAAATTTTTTATTATGATTATTTTGTGTATGGTAAGATATCACAGCGACGCTTTTGCAGATTACAAAGGCAAAGTTTTTGGGTGTGTGTTGATTGAGTATAATTCCATAGACCGAAAACACGCAAGTGCAATCTTGTGGTACCTTTCTCAAGTGTATTGGAAGTGCTACAGCCACCCTTATAACCCTTTATTAGGTTTCAAACGTTCAGTTAGTTTGCCTTTATTTGGATCACGAGGCACCCCTGACCGAACTTTGCGGCGCTGTGTGGTTGGGAAGCAGTTTCAACAATAACAGCTGTTTTCGAAATTTTACTGTTTTAATCATGGAATGCCTGGAAATTCGCTTTCTAGCTGGGAAGATAGTTGTTTTTGTCTGTTTGTTTTGTTTTGGCACGCAGTCACAGTTGAGAATTCTGTTTTGACACGCAGTCACATTTGTGAAGTAGGCACTTGACGAATGAAATTCGCAGCATGCAGTATTAAAAGCTTTGCCTTGATTTCAGGTTTGTTTCCTGATGCCTCGTCTGCTATTCCGATCATAATTGCCTCTGTTGAAAACGAAGATCTGTACCCAAATTTTCGTCGATGCATGTACTTAACACGTTTGACGCGCTGGGCTTGGACTGATCCGGATATGGTTCCTGAATTGGAAAGTGCTGTAAGTCAGTGATCGGCAAAGACGGGGTCGCGGCCCGGCGCCGGTCCGTGAGGAATTTATTACCGGGCCGCGGATTTCTGATGATTTACGAGCTGTAATAAATTTCCATTACCAACGATTCGTTATTGTATTGAGGGTCGGTCCACAAAATAATTGCTGGCTTAAGCCGGTTGGTAGTGCAAAAAAGTTTACCGACCCCTGCTCCAACTCTCAGCAGCAGCACTCATAAGTGAAAGTTGTAATTTGCGAAGTGTGTAAATATTTGTTGTTCGTCAGAGCCTGTTGATTCTGGTTCTGATTTTGCAAGGTTTCACAGCTTGCCTTATACTTTTTTTGCAATATTTCATTATTCAAAACACGTTTGTTCTCTAAGCATATTTCGTTGAAGTTTTTGACAAGTTTTAAATACGGTTGTAAAAGTGACAGATTGTTACTTCGCGCTATCAACGGTATCTGGGTCGTTTCAGCCTGAGGCGCATAATCTTCCGTAAACGTTGTTACGGATAGAGGCTCCGTTTAAAATTAGTTGCAGTTGTGTTCAGAATTGACTTCGTCATGAAAAAATTAATATTACAATTGCCGTTTTGTGCGCATGAAGAGTCTCTCCAAGCAGCATGCTTTAGTTGTGACAAAATCGTATACAGCACACCACGGGGAATCTCCAGTGCGATGTAACGCTGGCTGACGCGACATTACAGCAACTGTAACGTGCTGCGTGCTAATGAAAAAGAAATGGTCCCAGGCGCTGAACGGCCTTAATTGATGTCTCCAGATTTCTTAACATAGCACCAGTTCAGCTGAATCAATGCACACAACGCTTTACGTTGAAATGGGCGTCAAAGCACAACTCCTTTACTAACGCATGGAAGCGTCATATAAACGCGTAAGCAAACACGAAAGCGCCAACAGTAACAAAACAACGATAAATGTATGATGTTTTTGCTTCTTATCGTGAAACACTCTCGTGGAATTATCTTAGCTGCAAGTTCTACTCGCCTGCAAGCAAGGACATTTGTAAAAGCCGTTCAAACTAGAAGAGATAATTACCATAGCGCACATATGCTGGTAATTCATGTAAAAGGTCAGTGGGTGATGTTGAAAATGTTGCAAAACAAGTAATACGTCTTTCTTAAAGAGTGGTTCAGTTCATGTGGTTAAATGAACACTAAAGTGCATGTACTGGTTTTACTGGTAGAAATTCAGCTGCGAAACTGCGTCTACAGCCAGTTGCGGAGGTTCCTAAGATCACAGCGTCCAGGTTAAAATTTGGAAAAACGTCTTAAGGTTGATAGCTTGATGGTTTACTCGTTCCTACAAGCGCTTACCAGGCCCGTAACCAGGGGGTGCGAAGCCCCCTTAAAATTTTTTGGCCCCCCCTGGAAAAATGTGTTGGACATAATTTAAAACTATTGGACATAGTTCAAAAAATTTGGGCTCCTCTCAGAAAACTCTTCGCCCCACCTGGTGTCTCAAGCTGGTTGCGGGCCTGACGCTTACTACTTTTTTTCTCATTTATTAAAAAAGGCGGTTCGATCAATCTTGCTCAAATGGAAAGGTCCAAAAAAACGCTGTAAATAGTGGCATTCATCCTGCGCAAGGTGGATCTTAATTGCCGAGCCTTAACTGTTAAGAAAGTTGCGGATATTAAACCAATTTTCCATCTACGATACAGAGAAAAAGAATTCAAAGTACTTTGAAAATTCCTCATGAAGAAAAGGTTCACATTGTGGAGCTGAGAGATAATATGGCTTGTCACAAATTCCACGGCCTCCTGCCACCCGAGTATGATTTGCCAGTCGTACAAAACGATCTTGAAGAAGCTGCTACCAAGCTCATGGATCACGTGTTTGCCGGACACGGCGAAGCAAAGTACTACTAATGTATTTCTTCTGTTGACTTACACCAGTTGTTTTGTCTTCCCACACCCTCTGAACGTAAATCCGTCGCGTCCGATACCTGTATTTCTCGATTGCACGCGTTCGCTGCGCAACAACCTTTTCAATGACCTCTGTTCCCTTTGCACTAAAATTCTTGGGCTGCTCTAGGTTTTTGACTCACTCACTTTTCACTTTCAGAAGCAAATTGTTGGGACCATGGACTACTAGGAATCTGCGCTAATTTTCCGACCTTTCCACGCTTCTTTGCGTTAACAAAAACCACTGTTTATCTACTGCATTATTTCATGGTCTGGCGCAACCATTCTGGACCAAGTTAAGACCTTCTAGTACAGGGGTTCCCAACCTTTCTTTTACCATGTACCCCTTCAACATTCCGACAGATAATCATGTACCCCTTCAGCATTTCAACAGATAAGCATGCACCCCTTCAGCATTTTGATGGACGCACAGGCACCCCTAAAATTTCCTATGACAATACATTTTATCATGATTATTCATAGATATATTTAACAATAAGCATGTNATGATTTTTGAAAAGAATATTCCCTGACATGTATAATTATTTTGAAATAAAATATATGCAAATATGTTTTGCTCATCTGTTGATAACCTTCAATGTACCCCTTCGGATAGGAAAATGTACCCCTGGGGGTACATGTACCCCAGGTTGGGAACCCCTGTTCTAGTACATCAACTCGTCGACTTTTTCCGCTATTGCGCAAATGCAGGTATGCATAGCGCGTGTATCAAGCCGATGCTAGCGGTTTGTAGATCTTCCCGCTCAATTATTGAGTTAATCAGTGGTGAGAAAAGTCGAAGAAAACTTATATTACTGCGTTTTTACAATCTAATGACATTATCAGTTGCGTTGTTTTTCTGGTCATGTAAGTTTATTACTGCAATGTACAGATAAGAAAAATAATGTAGCACTGTATGTTTTCGAATCGGCGTAAAACGGTTTTTGATACCAACAATCCCAGGACGAGTGTTAATGAATCTGTTGGAAACCACCCCTTTTGTGCAACAGAACTTTGTGTGATTCAGTTAATGTAGATCAGTGGTTTCCAAACTGGGGTTAAATCCCCCCCGGGGGTAATATGCGATTTTTCGGGGGGTAACGCAAAACCAAAACCACATTGTTGTTCTGTATTATGAGCGATCACTGCAGAAGAAATTTTCGACCTGAAATGCGAAAATTTTGTATTGAGGGTTAAAAGACATAATTGATACCTTGATTTGGGTAACGGCTCGAACAACTTTGGGAACCACTGATGTAGATGGATAAGTTTGTTAAAAATTTTTAAATGTGACTGGGAAGTCGTATGAGTCTGACTGACATGTTTCCGTATGAGTCTGACTGACATGTTTCTGTACAGAATTAGAGCTATGATTCCGTTCAGGTTAATGTTAACGTGTTTTTCCAATACGTATGCCTACATCATTTGTTATTTGCTCTTATTCAGGATTTCAACAATTCATAGTTTCAGAGCTGGCATTAAAAAAAGTGAAATTGTTTTGATTTCCAGTACCTCTAAATTGTTTCCGTTTTTCGTAGCTCTTGAATTCTTATAACAATTTTTTCCAAAAATTTGTGCTGTAAATAGTTCATTGTATTGCAAGCGCAAAAAAGATGGGTTCACATATGGCAGTTTAGAGATACATTGAGCCCACTGCATGTGGAACTATTGTTAAGTACTAAATATTTGTTTCAATTCACTGCACATTGTCGAAACGGTTCTCATTTAATGTCGGTCAAAATAACAGCCTAGCCAGACCATCTTTGTGTAGCGTGCGAGACGAAGAGGCATATGGCGTAACTGCGCAATATGTACGCGTTTCAGGCCGAAGGCGTTGCAGCTCGGCATTGGGCCACTGCTGGGTCTGGTTCTTGACAACATGCAGAGAGCGATCGACGGGCGTCGCGAGACAAAAATGCATCTCTTCTCGGGACATGACACGACGCTAATGCCTTTGCTACACGCACTCGACATACACGATTCGAGATGGCCTCCTTATGCTGCAAGCATCACCTTCGAGCTGTACAAAGATGAAAGGAATTCGGAGCACTACGTCAGAGTGCTCTACCTAAATGAGGAGCAAACACTTCCCGCTTGTGGCAAGGCGCTTTGTCCCTTGCCGCAGTTCAAGCAAGCAATGTCGAAGTTTCTTATTGAAAAAGACCATTACAAAGAGCAATGTGCTGTAGAGGACGACCGCCTTTTACGAAGTATTCCCAAGCCGTGAGCTGCCTCTTTCGGCTGCGTAGAGAGTAATATTATGAAATCACTTTGAGTTAATCATTGCGCAATCGCTTTGACTGCGTTCCTGACAACCAACGGTGTTTTTATGAAAGTCTGCTTTAGTGTCGGCCCCTAATTTATTGCCATCACTCCTTATTACCCAATATCGCGACAGCACTACCCTAATCGTCATTTTTAGATGTATTTCTTCAGCTATTCGACTTCACAAAAACGTTTTTGAACATGTTGAAAGTTAGAAAGCCACCAACGCGGCTCAGATTTTGAAACATCGCCGATTTCGCGACAACCAGGGTTTTGTTTTCCATCTGTACGATTCTATGATATAGATCAGCGCATCCCTTTATCTGTACTGCAACAATGAAGCTGTGCGTTTCTTGTTTCTTACGGTTGTATACATCGTTTCACAGTTGAAACCAGGTTTTATGTAGTGCCTTCCTTGAACAAATAAAACCATTTTCTTTTTTTGTGCATTTTAGCCACTGCCTATTTTGATGCGGTTCACGTTGAGATTTCCATTACATTTCTATTGTTTTTACTTCAATGTTTTGCTGGATGTCCAACAACGCTCAAAACCTGTTCGAACCAACTGAAGCACTTCTTATTTTTAGCCCAGGTTAGAGTTGTTGGCGCGCCGCTAGCGCGCGTGTTGACCGAAACTTCTTATCTGACAAAGACCTTTTCTATATTGGACTCGTCTTAACGTTTTGATGTGGCAATAGCAACTGGAGCTAACGTATGAACTTTGGACGCTGAATTTTTGGCGTCGTAGTAATTACTACGTTTGCGTGTTTTGTGATGGTTGTACAAGCTGCAATCGCTGCGCAATTTCTGTCTGAATGCTACTGTGGGCGGGGAATGGTTGACTGCAGTGCTCGCAAGCAATGGTTGCCATCAATACTAACGCAATCCTTATCAACGACACTTACTGTTGATTGAAGCTCCCCGACCCAAAACTACATCGAAATCACTTGCTCGGTCTACGAGATGTAGACTGTTGAGTTTCCTGTTGCATGCGAACTTGCGTCCGTTAGTTTCGTGAACGGGTTCGCCGTTTCATGATTTCGTAATTTCGTTGCTTGCTCAAGATAAGGCGCCAAGCATATACAACATAGTAACACAGCACATGTACGAATCAATGCTGTATGTTTTTCTGTAGCAGCGACTTCATCGAACGTTGGCAGTGTTTGACTTCGGTCCCGATATAGCAACCAGCTATCTCAGTAATAATCCGCACCCGTACCAAGCTAATGACTTGGACGGCACCCTGGTGTCTTGTATTCCTCTCAGGTTGGTGTAACACCTGAGCAGTAGTAGCATTATGCAAAGCGGTGCCAAACCTTGCATTTACAGCAGAGGTAAGCAGGGATTCGGACTGGATCAGGGCTGAAGCCAATTTTGGCCTGATGAGGGCTGGGTCGGACTGCATTTTTTTGAAAATTGGCGTATCAGGACTTGATCGGAGTGAGAGAAGTTTTGTTGTTTTAATGTGATTATTCTGACCCTATCAAAACGTTAATTGTAATCCGATTTTATAAATTTGTTAAATCGTAGTGTATATTTTGCCATCAGCGGCAAAAGCACTGCCGGGGCTATTTTGCTATTTCAAGCTGTATTTACCTTTGTCCAGATGCATCGTTGAGTTCGTATTCCTAATAGCAAGGTGAACGTAGTCGAGTGATTATTGTCTTTGCCTACTGTGCAAGTGGTCTTCAGTTCTGCTTTCACCATTCGCTCTGTCTTAGCTCAGGGATTCCCAACCTGGGGTACATTTTCCTATCTGAAGGGTACATCTATTGTACAACTGCAACAAATTTACTTAGAGACATACAAACGGAGCATACCTTTATAGTTTTGGAAATCTGTAAGTTCAGTTAAAAATTGAGTGGATTTTTGGTATTTTGAGATCAGTTGCGTCTGACGTTACTCCTTACAAATGGAAACAAAAAACAGCAACTCTGATGTTGTAAAAGGTTTAGCCAAGCATGGCACCAAAATGACGCATGATGAGAGTGTTTTGTCGCTAGGTGAGTACGCCACATATAAAGTGGAATTCGTAACAGCGATAGCCGAGTGTACATGGTCGAGTGGAGAACCTCCATCGCTGTTGTGCAGAGTCGTCGCTTCGGCTGACTCTAGTTGGCTCGGGGCAAGGCAGCATTGTGGGTGCAACAGTTTCCAAACTGAATAAAATTCCAACCGTTGCAAATTTGTAACGATGAAATTGTGTGGTTCAACTTTTCATGGGGATAAGATAATTTCTGCAAAATTTTGAAAGAAAGGACATACTATTTTCCTTGAGCAATCATAAAGGACAATAACAAAGAGGAAATTAAAAGACTGTCGTCTGAGATATAGACGGTTGGCAACCCTAAACAAAGTTATTATCTCTTTCAGTGCTTCTTTTAGAGGCAAGCGAAGTTTTGTGTCGCAGTCAAAAGAAATTGTTGAATGCACAAGCTTGTAGCCTAATGCAGTAGCAAGTAAGATTGCAAGTTTATAGCTGGCAATGTGGAGAAACAATTACTTGCAGGGGCAAAGGACTTCGACGCATTTTAAATTGCTATCGAACGAAAACACATATGTGCCAGGCATGTCACAACGTGTTGTGTTCTAGCCGACTATTGTTCTAGTGATAACATGACTCGTGTCAATGAATCGAGGAACGATTTTTATTGGCTGAACTCGAGTCACGTTGAGAAACGATGTTGTGATGATTCGACCCGTGTCACGTTTTTTACAGAATAAGTCACAATGAATGACTCGAGTCAGAGTCATTTTTTGCAAAATTTCGCGAACTAGAGCGAAATCGGATCGAAAATTTGCAATGCTGGATCGGATCCGGCCTAAAAAAATCAGAGTCTGCTGGCCATGTGACCACTTCGAACAATTGTCTACAGGTACTGACAAAATAATCGCAGAACTATTTTGTCTCATGAGTCAAAATAGACGCTGTTAATTAAATACACATACATCAGGGCCGTCGACAGCGGGGGGGCCAGTGGTGCCCGGCCCCCCATTTGAAATCGGTTCTCCCCCATTTCACGTTTGGCCCACCGGTTGCTGCATACATCCAATACTGTATTTCAAAAATGTGGCCCCCCTTCTGGTTTTTGGCCCCTCTTTCTTGTTTTTAGTCCCCCCTGATGCTACATCCTGGCGACGGGCCTGACATACATATAGGATATATGACACTATAGGTTCTTATTTAAGTTACAAAATTTTAACTGTTGAAGCACTAATTAAGTAGTTCAAGCTTCAATAATTATAACCAGATATACGACAATTAATTCAATTGAGAGTTAATTCTCAATTTTTACGAAAGAGACAGTTTAAATTTCCAAGGTCAGCAGCTGATCTTCTGTTTTACAATTATTGAACCCTACATCAACCATGTGCTCAGACAAAACTCTGAATTATGTCTGTGCCAAACTAAGCCATTTAACATTAATGTGCAAGAACATCCTACCAAAAAATTAACAAGGTGAACCTTACGCACAACTTGGAATCCCTTTCAAATTTAACGTAGGCAACAGACCTGCAAAACAATATAGGTTATCATTAAGCTGCGACTATCGGGGCAAACATCCAACTTTGTTCAGGGTGGCTCCAAAATTGGAGCAGAAGTTGGCCTATGCAATTTGTGGCTAGACTAGAAATCTGCACAATGCGGATGAATAATCTACTGTACTATTGTACATTAACTTCTAACATGTCAAATCATCTCTATAGTTCATTTTGCCACACTGTTACATCCTTGTAGTTTGTTTTGTTGACCATTGTTTTCTGACATGTGTCCTTGTGCTTTCGCCTACCTCATTAGACCAGCGTGTCATGGTTGCTGCATGGACTCCTAAATCCCCGAACTGCATTGTCCCTTACGCACTGTATTTTGCATAGGCAACAGGCACTAACTTCTAAATATGTCATTAGTGGTGAATGATGGTTTTGGAAGTTTCTCCTCTGCACTCCTTCGGTTCTCCCACCCAGTGTCACACTGTAGTCATGGTCTCTGTATAACATGTAGCGACTATATGCTACAGAGATGATCAGATAGTGTTTTTTGCTATCCGATCCTATCCTGTTTTTTAAAAATGATATCCGTATCTGATCCACATCCTGTTTTGGTTAAAATCATCCTATCCGTATCCGAAAATGTATTATGATGCACAACGTACATTTTTGTGTTGTGTCTACTTTGCCTTATGAGACAAAATCACTGCTGAAATTATTTTACCTTTAGCTGAACACGATTGGCTGAAGTAGTCACATTACAAGTTAGTAATAAATGTCCTACTTCGTTGACCGTGATATCTGTAACAGCTCACTCTCACCTGTATGGACAAGTGTTGTCATTGGATTCAGGGCTGGCAAGCAGTTAGTAGCTCCTTGTTTGCATTACGTGAACTGTAGGCTAAACCCTAACTCTAAATCCTGAACCCCCAAACTAGAGATGGCACGGGCCAGCACTTTTGCAGCCCTGCCCACCCGGAGGTAGCAAGAAACTGCCTGGCCCGTCTATGCTAAATCACAACTTATTTTCTGTCCCGGACCAGCCCGCGGCCCGTAATCTCAAAACCTCAAAAGCAAAGTAACAACACTTAAGTATTCAGTTCGTTGTTCTTTGTACAATAAAACCATGTAGTCTTAATGGCTATAGGTCCGCCAGAGAACTTTTGAAAACTTATTCGTCCGCCGCCTGTAACATGACACTAACACACGACAAGTGTGTGCTAGGCTGCACTACACTTACTAGTAACATGCGGAACCTAAATCTTAAACCCTAACCTAAAACTAATCCTAAACTAGGGGTTTCCAAACTGGGGTGCATATACCCCTAAGATAGTAAGAGTGCATTTGTCTATCTGAAGGGGTACGTTTGAGGTTAGCAATAGAAGGGAAAAAATACGTTTACATATTATTAATTTCGAAATATTTATACATACATCAATGAATATTATTTTCAAAATCATTATACGCTTATTGGTAAATACATTTTTGTTATTTTCCACAGCCTTTTTGTCATATAAAACTTTAGGGGTATATGCTCATCTATCGAAATGCTGAAGAGGTACATAGCCAGCGAAATTTTGATAACACCTGTCCTAAACCTAAACCCAGTCCCATCGCCACTGGGGTGTTTTGGTGGGCTTAGTCTAGGGTTTCCATACGTCAGGTTTTTCCCTGACATGTCCGGGATTTTGGTGGCCAAATATGCGTCAGGGAGAAATGTCAAACAGTGCTTCATTGTCCGGGATTTTGGAATAATGCATTTTATGAAATCTAACCGCAATGTTTTCACAGTAAGAATTATTTAGTGCTAAAGATTAAACTT
>JGI24158J21664_10011172_pt1 | contig 11947 bp, 6 predicted proteins | sample Ectturendosymbi3_FD_21664 | JGI IMG/M metagenome (IMG submission 21664) | reverse complement strand
TTACTACAATACAGCTCTAAATTTTTTTGAAGAAACTTGTAAGCAACATACTTGAAAGCCATTTGCTTTTTTGATGATGGTTTTAAAATATGTGGAGTAATCTCTGTAGCATGAAGCTTCCCCGTGCCGCCCGAGGTCTCCTGTACACAGTAATGAAGAAGTGCTAATTTGCAATACCCCAAACCCACTAAGAAAATGTGAAAACTTGCATTGTGCACTTACCCAGCATGACGCTTGACCATAGCAGATACAAAGGTAAACAATTCTTTGCAAATTTTTCTGGAAAATCTGGGGCGTAGTATCCGTTTTTTGTGGTCCCTTTGAAGGTTGCTGGGCGCATTTTTTTGCTTCCTCCATGTGATATTCGAAAAATTTCTGCAAAGGCTGTCCTCCAATATCTGGAAGAAACCAATCATCTTCCATCATGTCGACCTCAGTCCTTTCTCTCTGAACATATACTTACATTTGTACGAGGATAGCCTGTATCATGCTTACGGCATTCAAGGTCGGTGCAAACCATGCAAGAAATCAAAACAATTTCAACGTAGTTGTCGATTTCATCTAAACATGCCATCTGTAAACTGGTAAAAAAAAGGATCATGACAAGTATTAAATTGAGATGAAATATAAATGACATAATTCACCAGTCCAAAATCTACAGTACCTCTGTCCCATACTTCGTTTCTGGGTTTTCATTTTTTTATCAATAATTGCTTTGATGATTTCAAAGCTCTGTGGCATGCTTCTCATAGGTGGCTGTGCACAGAACTGCGACGCGGGAAACAATTGTGCCAATTTCATCAAGTGACGAACATTTCACCAATGCTCCCATGATGTGTATCCCCAGTCTGAAATGGTTCTTGAAGCTGCAACGATACACATGAAACTTAAGGTTATGAAGCACCTCTAACAGATAATAATTGCGTCATTACGAAAAGGCATCTATCATGACTATACGGCGCGTTAGTCCTTTTTGAAAGCATATCGAAGCTCAAGCGAAAAGCATTTTGGGTGTTAGAGTACCTCTGCGATTTTTCTGCTCATTTCGTTTAAACAAAAATAAACCCCGCGTTTTTTTGCAGATCAATAGTTGGACAAATTCCAAAGATTTTGATGTAAAATTTATCATCATAAGCTCCTCGGAAAGAATTTTAATATAGAATTGAAATCGATAGTCGAGCAAACACGAGAATCTGGCAGCGAAAGGCATTTTTGGTGTTGGAGTGCTTTTGCGATTTTTCTTATCATTTCGTTTAAACAAAAATAACCCCCGCGATTTTTTCACAGATCAATAGTTGGATAAATTCCAAAGATTTTGATATTAAAATTTGTTATGATAACCCCTAGGAAAGTATTTTAATATTGAATTGAAATCGATAGTCGCGCAACACGAGAATCTGTCAGCGAAAGGCATTTTTGGTGTTGGAGTATCTTTGCGATTTTTCTTCTCATTTCGTTTAAACAAAAATAGCCCCGCGATTTTTTATAGATCAGTAGTTGGATAAATTCCGAAGATTTTGATATAAAAGTTGTTATGATAACCCTTCGGAAAGTTTTTAAATTTTCCGTTGAATTTTCACTAATTTTCACAAACTTGCTTGTTTTGAACAATTTGTATGAGCTTGGTACAACATATTTGTACGTTTTTTTGCTTTGGATGTCATGTTCAGAACTTTTTCTTTAAATTTGCTTGCATTTAATTTTTCGTATCAGCTCATTTTATGCCTTTTTGAAGCTTTTCAATTTTACGCGCGAACCTCGAATCCATTAAAAAAAGTGCGGCTGGAAAAGTCTTGCTAATTTTTCCTTGGTCTGCAGGCTCAGGGCATTTGTTTCGAACAGCAACAGATATTTTGAGCTCATAGTATTATTTAACTAGTTGGTCTAGTTCTAGTTGAACACCAACTCAGAAAACAACATTATAAACATGGTGTTGGACGTATTTTGATGCACTGACAAAGAATATATGCATCAAAGCCATTGTTGGCAGATGTATTTACATAGCTATGTACAATCAAACTGTCATATATCTTATACCAAGAGTCTTAAACACGTGGCCCGCGGGCCGCATGTGGCTCACGAGGACATTTTGTGCGGCCCGCAATGAAATTTGGGAATTTTCATACAATCAACATTTAAGTTATTTACAGTAGTTTATTCACCAACATTTAAAAGTGCTTGGCCAGCGTGTGAACAAGTTCCTTTTAAACGAACATAGAAATGGATAGAAATGATTTGCCTAGCTATTAACTCAAAATACATTTCACAGGAAGTAAGATGTAAAAGCTGTTTCTTGTGAGGTACCGCCATTGTTGCATCAGCGTCATAACGTAGGTCCTAATTTGGTCCTCAGAGCAATATGACTTTGAGACCTGTCTTACAACTTCACTTACCCTGAACAGCCACAGCATGATGGTGGCAACGTTGCGTGAGAACTGCTGAGTGTGCCCCGTTCTTCGTCACAATTTTGTGTAATACTTTGACAAAGAACTCTTCAAGTGTTAATACTAGAGGTTTTGCGTACTCAGTAGAGAAGCAAATAGGTGGTAATAATTGTCAAGTGCTAGCACAGTACTATGCAACTGACATAACAACCATGGATGGATGTAGTCAGGGGCACTTCGGCCCTGAGTTTTTTTCGGTCACAGGCTAGACCAAAATGATTTTGAAATGACTGAAAAAAATTAACTTAAGCCATTTCGGTCAGAATGTCTGAAACTATAGGCTAAAAAACAGTGGTACAAATGGCAATTTGCAATACAACTGTGAGACAAATGACCGAAATGTTTCAGAGACCAAAATGTCACAGCAATAAATGACCAAAATCTCTCAGCGAAAGAAACAGCTTGTGCCATGGAATGGGACAGTTCGGTGACACCATTGCGGTGATGGACATTTTGGCGATAAATCTGTTAATAAGAATCTTTGCTAAAACATTTTCAACTATACATTTCGTGATAATAGTATTAGTAATACTTCTCACTTTTGTTCCATTTAAATTCTTGTACTTTATACTCCGACTGCTGCTATTTCATATAAACTGTTAGTGTTTGATGTGTCTCTTTTCAACTAGGCCTATTAGTGCAACTTTTACGTTGACTTTTTTATATGCAATACAATACACAAACACATGGCATCATATCATATGACACATTACATATTACAATCACACATTACGCGTTCACAATAATGTAAATATACCAGCTAAAAATATTAAAAAGCTCTTCCAAACTCCACGCAGAAGGGTAGGGTTGCGAACACCATCCCGCACAGTGTTGCCAGATGCTGGTTAAAAAAACAGCCCAATTTCCTCACAAAACAAGCCCAAAACCAGCCCAAATTACTCCAAACTAGCCCAAAATTTGCGATAAAACTAGCAGTTAGCAGTGAAAGTAACCACCATTATCTTATTGCAGTTGCAATCGTTGTGCAACACGCTACTGATCTTTGTTACAAAGCAACTGCAAAGATGCAAAATAACAAAAGCTAGTAGCATCGTAACGACAGTCAAAGTGTCATTAATATGAACACACATTGCAGTCGAAATAAAATGCTAACAGCAAACCAGATGCCTACTACAGTATATCAAGCATGTGCTTTAGCGAATAAAGAGAAAATTTCCTGGTTTCTTTATCTTTTGCAATTTGAAAATACAACTTCGATTTATCCAACTAAGATAGAGTATATTTGATCTGACATTCTGCCTAGTAATTCTTTAGGGTGACGTTGACTTGCATCATTCATACTAGAATGGCAAGCAATATGAGCAGCGATTTGTAGGATAAATCTGCAGATTTGACACTATCACATATTACGACCCTGGTATAGCATAGGCTAGCCAGCATGAAACCATAGTCGTTATATAGCGACTATGATGAAACAGACTGTGCATAGATGTAAAATGGAGCTGCATTTTTAATGCGTTTACCAGTTGTAAAATGATTCTTTAAAATTGAAACTATTGTAATCAGCAGTTGCAAAAGCAGTAAAATGATTCTTTAAAATTGAAATTATTGTAATGTGTTTTTTTTTCACATCAGCAGTATTTAACATGTTTTTATCTTTAAGCGTTTTTTATATCCAGCCGTTCAACTTGAGACCCTTTTCTCATTTTTGCAATAGGCGTATCGCTTATTTAGTGGGCCCATCCTAAAAAAGCCTTACGTCAGTGGATCGTAACTGGCAGGCGCTCCCCCCAGCGGGGACGTCAATAAATTTTCAGGGGAGCGCAAGCGTTTACGTTCCCTACAATATGTAAAGTTTGATCAATAAATTCACCAATAAATACATTAGATTTTACAGCGTAGATTTTGGTCATTTATTGCTGTAACCTGCAAATGTGTGTTTAAAAGTGTCGTTGTGTATTTTTCTTGTATTTGGCCATTTTGGTGCTTTCTGGCTTTTTCTTAGGGTTGATTTAGCTTTTTTTATTCATGACACCTGGCAACCCTGATCAAGAAGAGGGCTAGAGATGGTGACAGTTTGATGGTGCAGGGCACTGGTGGCACGCCTAGTGATTTTTAAATTGGTCTAGTGATCTAGTGATTTTGCAATGCAATCTATAGTGATTTTTCCAATTATGTGTTAAACTTTTCAGCCCCTTTCAATCAGTAAACAATTACTATACGTGCAGTGGCGTACACAGAAGATTTTCATGGGGGGGGGGTCATTCAGTGGCACATGGTGGTCATTTGTATTTGATGTGCGCTGTTTGTGACGTCACAATTTTGACGTCATAGTCATGTTTCCAAACCAACATTTTGGCAAAGTTTGTTGGCACAATATGCATATTTTTCTACATCCACTCCACTTATTTTATGTATCATTACACTGCATATAAACTATCAGTGCTCCAAGTTTGGCTATCGGAGGAAAATAAACTCAACGCTACGACACAGCAGTTCATAACAGCAAAAATGTCAGGCTGCACGTTAAATGTTTCTTGCAATTTGCATGCAAATTCATTCCGTGGTATTTGCATTAAGTTGAGAAATTAACAAGCAAAAATTATGCGAAAACAATGAATCTCCTTTGCGCAGGTAACAAAGTTTTTGTAAACAATCAAGCGCAAGGGGGGGGTTAGCCCCAAACCTCCCCTTGCGTGCGCCCTTGACTACGTGAACCATTCTTTGAAGACTTGCCCCAAACGAACGAACAAGTGTTTCTAATTTGAGTTTCTGATCGTTTTCTCTTCCGCGATGCTTACTGCTGCAGTTTTGGCCATGGCGCTATTTTCATTCGTTCCAGGAACGCTGCAAAAGAAGTAATTAGATAAATGTTAGGTTGATTGGTCTAAAATAGTCCGTGAGTGGTGTCGTTTTCAGCTTTTGAAAAAAGCCTGATGACTGTTGGTATGGGATTTTCCTGGCTTCAAGAATTACCTATTTTTAACAAACTTGCAATTGATGCAAAGGTTTTTGGGCGATAAAGTGTGTAACTAAATAATTTCAAGCAATGTTGCGAGCTTCGACGCAAAGATTCAAATCTAGTGAATATTTTTCAGATCTAGTGATTTTTTTTGTGAATCTAGTTATTTTTGCAGAGAAGCTTGTGGCAGCACTGGTGCAGGGAGTAGTCGGCAGCAAGTTGCATATGTTTCAGCCCTCGAGCGTAAAATCTCTCACAAGCAGCTGAAAGAAAAAACATTAGTGCTTTTGTTGAAAGGTAGCCTACAACTAATAAATTTTAGAAGCATGCAGCCTGGAAGGGCAAATATTGCAAGATCAATACTTGCGTTTTCAGACTCTGCTACTACAATTTAAACTAGGCATCACTCATTCCCAGTGATGCCACTGGTCTCAGTCATTTCAAAATCAAACGTTTCAGGTTTCATCATCAAATTTCCGATACAAACATCGAAAAACAATACAAGTCTGTGTTTTGTCTTTTCAAAACTTTTTTATATGACCTGCAGAAAAAGCCATGACTTTGTTTAAATGTTAATAGAGACTAGCACATACATATGCAACTGCAAGTTCCTTTTCCAAATTGTTTGTCATAAAAAACTCTATCAATGTATCATTTTACCTCTTCAAACTAATACCGACATTTTGACATTACAAGTTTGGTACTGCAACAAAGAGTATTGTTTGTTTTCAGTTATTAGCTTCTATATCTTGCGGAACACGTGAGAATAAGAGGCATACGCGTTAAAACGTTATTCTGCCATTAATTTGTCTTTAAGGAAAGGAGAGCGTTTAGGACAGTGCCGTATAACTGACGAGAGTGGCAGGGGGACAACCGCCTTCCCTGCCAACCTAAATGCAAAATCTGCGCCTCCACTTACTTTATATTTCCATCTAGTATTCTTGGTTTTCAGTAGATTGTTTTTTCGTCTTCCATACTTTTTTCCGGTTTTAGAATAGACATCCACATCCGGAAGCACTCACTTTTCAACTTTTTTTCTCCCCCTTCGGTGGCCAGTGAACCCCATTCAGCTAAATTTCTGCGTCCTGGCTCAAACCTCCAGTTCCGCCACTGGTTGAGGCATACGCTGAAAACGTATTTTGCAAGGAGTGAAACAGGTTGGAGTATATGACTAGTTTTCTGAGCTGGTAAAGAAGTCGGGGAGAGGATCGGCATCGGCACTCAACAAGCTTGCTCAGTACTGTTTGATTTCTTGTCCTCTTGATTGCGGAACGAGCTGTCAAGGCAAACTGTAAAGTAGAGATGCAACGGGCCGCTAACAGTCAAGTCTTCGGGCCGTCCGTTAAAGGTTTTGAAACAGTCCGCTAACAACTTTTTTAGCGGTGACTTCATTCCAGCCACCACGGGCCGCTGCGGTCTGCTCGCCAACAAGGCGAAATTTTCGTTTTTTGCAAAGTTTCAAAATCTAACAATGAAATTGTTTGCTGTTTTTTTCACCTTCTGCTCATTTTCCGTTTCACGTGTTTCCATGCAAATCAGTGAACCATGTTATGGATCAATCAAAGCAACAAACACTTTCATTTATAGTCTGTCGCTATTGCCCAGGTTTAGGTTTAGGACAGGTGTTCCCAAACTTTCTCTGGCCATGTACCCCTTCAGCATTTCGATAGATGAGCATACCCTTAGGGCTAACTTTCCTACCCATAAAATTTCTTATGACAAAAAGATTGAGGAATATAACAAAAATATATTTACCAACAAGCATGATTTTGAAAATAATATTCACAGATGAATGTATAAATATTTGGAAATGACATAGCCTATATCATATAAACATATTTTCTCTTCAATTGCTAACCTTAAATGTACCCCTTCAGACAGGAAAGCTAGCCCTAAGGGTACATGTATCCAAAGGCGCAGCCCGGGGGGCGTGGTTGAAGGGGCTCAAGCCCCCCTTAGCAATCAGAATATTGATGTTTATTTTCTTAGTTTTTCACCAACATTGTGAGTCGAGATCGGGTGCATTGCAGAACGTTCTTTGGCAGTGCCACAAGGCGTAGAAACACATTTGTTATCAAACCAAGCAGTTATGAATTTTCGAGATTTGAGAAATATTGAAGCAGCTATTTTCATTCCTACGTGGTTTGTACCACCATATATAACAAGAGCTGGGTGTTACCGTGCTCTGCCAGCGTGGAAACAAGCTTGGCATTTGAACTACCAACAGTGTCGATTGATATGCAATTTATACGTCACAAAGCTGCGACCTTCCTAATCATAGGCGTACGGGAAGGCATTTTACTGGCGGGGCGGAAAAACTTTGCCCTGAAAATAACAATTTGCCCTAAAAATAGACAATTTGCCCTGAAACTTACTTTTTAGTTTAATCCGAATGGGGCCTGAAACCTTATGTAAATTTGTTCTATACAGCTGAATCCGTTTATAACAGCTTCCTCTACAACGTCAATTCACCCATAACGTTACATTTTGTTTGGTCGCGATGGCATCTTTTGTATGCATTTCAGTTCGCTTATAATGTCAATTCGGCAATAACGTTCTTTATGCAATCTTCTAGAGGTGCCGTTATAGGCAAATTCTGTAGTTACCTTGCTTGTTAACTCAAGGGGTTGAAGTTCCTTGCGTGTTGTGTTCTCAAGAAATTTTACGGTAATTGCTTTCACTGATGCAAATATGTACGCGATTTCGATGACGCAACGCTTTAAAGGCGACGGTTCCGGATCGTTTGGTCTGACTCCCTAAACCCGCCTGTATAGGCGTACGAGGCGGGGATCGGGGGGGGCTGCCGCCCACCGCGGGCTTGAAAATTTTTAGGGCAAACTCTCTTTTTCAGGGCAAGCGCAAGTTGCTCAAAACTTCTGAATGTAAAAAGTGCATTCAATACAGTAAAAAATTTCAAGGCAACTCTGTTTTTCAGGACAAGCGCAAGTTGCTCAAAAATCCTGAATGTAAAAAGTATATTCAATACAGTGAAAAATTTCATGGAAACTCTGTTTTTCAGGGCAAGCGCAAGTTGCTCAAAACTCCTGAATGTAAAAAGTGTATTCAATACAGTGAAAAATTTCATGGAAACTCTGTTTTTCAGGGCAAGCGCAAGTTGCTCAAAACTCCTGAATGTAAAAAGTATATTCAATACAGTGAAAAATTTCATGGGAACTGTTTTTCAGGGCAAGTGCAAGTTGCTCAAAACTCCTGAATGTAAAAAGTATATTCAATACAGTGAAAAATTCCAGGGAAACTCTGTTTTGCAGGGCAAGCGCAAGTTGCTCAAAACTCCTGAATGTATGCAGGCTGGTTTAGTGAGTCAGACCATACGATCCGGAACCGTCGCTTTTAAAGCATTGCGTTGCGTCATCGAAGTCGCGTACATATCTGCATCAGTAAAAGCAATTACCGTAAAATTTCTTGAGAACACAACACGCAAGGAACTTCAACCCCTTGAGTTAACAAGCAAGGTAACTACAGAATTTGCCTATAAAGGCACCTCTAGAAGATTGCATAAAGAACGTTATTGCCGAATTGACATTATAAGCGAACTGACATGCATACAAAAGATGCCATCCCGACCAAACAAAATGTAACGTTATGGGCAAATTGACGTTACAGAGGAAGCTGTTATAAACGAATTCAACTGCATAGAACAAATTTTCATAAGGTTTCAGGCCCCATTCAGATTAAACTAAAAAGTAAGTTTCAGGGCAAATTGTCTATTTTTAGGGCAAATTGTTATTTTCAGGGCAAATTTTTTCCGCCCCTCCAGTAAAATGCCTTCCCGTACGCCTATGTCTGCCTGTGTTATCGCTGCTGTGCGCTTGAGGAAGGCACTTAAAGACGCGCACTCAAAGGAGCCAAGCAATCTGCACGTCCGTGCTGCCCGCTTCTAAACATCCTGTTAATCAAAAAATCTATCATCTTAACACCCTGCACCTCTACCCAGCGCAAACTCGAAAACGAACATAGAAAGAGTTACCGAATTCTTGTATCAAGCTGTTGAACAACCGACATCCGACTGTTCGATTTTTACAGAAAACGAGGGCTTGGTCCAGATCAAAGTCACTATAACCAGGGTTGTTTTAAGGAAAATGTTAAGTACCCGATATGGACCTGCAGGGACCCGATTTCTCTGATTCTAGGAATCCGATTTTCTCTGATTATAGGAACCCGATGATAAGTTTCTCTGATTCTAGGGACCTGCTTTTCAATTCTAGGGACCCGAATCGGGACCCTAAGACACACAAAAAAACCTGCTATAACCAATCACGACTTTGGTCCAGATTACAAACTACACTTGCCCAAATTACACGGATGGGCCTCCAAAAGAAATTAAACTGTATCGAAAATTTGTTCACCGTTCACGATTTTTTAACAACTTTCGCTTGCCCTGAAAAACCGGAGTTGCCCTGAAATTTTTCACTGTACTGAATATACTTTTTATATTCAGGATTTTAACAACTTGCGCTTGACCTGAAAACAGTTCACCTGAAAGTTTTTAAAGTATTGAATATATTTTTTATTGTTCAGGATATTTGAGCAACTTGCGCTTGCCCTGAAAAACAGAGTTACCTGGAAATTTTCACTGTATTGTAATACATTTTTTACATTCAGGATTTTTGAGCAACTTGCACTAACCCTGAAAAACAGAGTTGTCTTGACATTTTCCACTGTATGGAATATACTTTTTACATTCAGAATTTTTGAGCAACTTGCGCTTGTCCTGAAAAAACGGAGTTGCCCTGAAATTTTTTGCTGCATACATTCAGGAGTTTTGAGCAACTTGCGCTTGTCCTGAAAAGCAGAGTTTCCCTGGAATTTTTTACTGTATTGAAATATTTTTTATCATTCAGGATTATTGAGCAACATGCGCTTACCCTGAAAAACAGAGTTGCCCTGAAAATTTTCACCGAATTGAATACACTTTTTACAGTCAGGAGTTTTGAGCAACTTGTGCTTGCTCTGAAAAGCAGAGGGTGCCCTTAATTCACTGTACTGAATATTTATTTTTTATTTTCAGGAGTATTGATCAGCTTGCTCTTGCCCTGAAAAACAGGCTTTGCCCTAAAAATTTTCAAGCCCGGGGGGGCGGCAGCCCCCCGACCCCCCGCCTCGTACGCCTATGTTCCTAATGCGCACACGTGGCCTATGCATCAGTGTTACCACTTCTGTTGTTTTGAGAGAAATTTCTGATGTGTGATGTTTTGGCAGCAAATCTGATGTTGACTGAACTGTTGTTTTTCTCCCCAATTTTATATCCTTTCAGGATGAATATTGTCAGATTCATAATTTTTAAGTTTCTTTCATCAATTTCTCACTCTCGTGCGTGTTTGGTAATCGTTCCAAACTGAAGAAGCTCTCTTCCTAGCATTGGGAATAACAACACATTACGCATATAACCGATTTTTCCATTTAATGACGATGCTTCGCTCAGTTTCGGATTCAACGTGGGTTATCGCACTTTGCTAGGTATTGATGCAGAACCTTCGCCAGAAAGTCTTCAACAGGGGTGCTTTACGTTTGTGTAGGGTGGCTTGACATTCTAAAATTTGACAAAACTCCACTGATTTGAAGTGTTTCATATTTCAATTTGGGGGGATTGGAGCTTTGTTTAGGGGGCTAATCCCACCAAAGACCCTCGTGGCGATGAGACTGTATTGGTAATGGAAGTTTTAGCTTAAATTAAACTGTATTGTAAAAATATGATGTTGCAAAAGGCAACAGTCTGATGTTAACGAGACTGACCCCAGTGGCAAGATTGTCTGATATGCAGTGCGAGGTGTGAGCGACCGCTAGCTGCAGGCTGAATTAATTAGCTGTTCTGCTAATCAGTTGCACGCTGCTCCTTAGTCAGCGAAAAGTGTTGAGTGAAATCGGACAAGTTTGTGGTGAAATTAAAAAGATATTCATCCTCGTATGAAACAGATCAGGGTGAGTAGCCTCGAAAAGTTTTTATTGACCGGAGTCAGAACAGTAGGCATACCTGCCCACAGGTAGAAGAGCAGCCAAAGGCGTCTGGTGCAACTGGTAGCGACGATGTTTCGGCGAATCCCCCAAGCATGCATAAGATCATAGCCGTACGGGAAGGCATTTTACTGGGAGTGCGGAAAAAATTTGCCCTGAAAATAACAATTTGGCCTAAAAATAAACAATTTGCCCTGAAACTAACTTTTTTAGTCTAATCCGAAGGTGGCCAGAAACCTTTTGTAAATCTGTTCTATACAGTTGAATGCGTTTATAACGGCTTCGTCTGTAACGTCAATTCGCCTATAACGTTACATTTTGTTCGGTCCCGATGGCATCTTTTACATGCATTTCATTTCGCTTATTACCTCAATTCGGCAATAACGTTCATACTGCAATCCCCGAGAGGTGCCGTTATAGGCAAATTATGTATTTACCTTGCTTGTTAACTGAAGGGGTTGAAGTTCCTTGCGTGTTGTTTTCTCCCAGTCAAAAAACTTTATGGTAATGGCTTTTACTGATGCAAATATGTACGCGACTTCAATGGCGCAACGCAATGTTTTAAAAGCGACGGTTCCGGATCGAAGGATCTGACTCCCTACACCTG
>JGI24158J21664_10011170_pt1 | contig 11947 bp, 6 predicted proteins | sample Ectturendosymbi3_FD_21664 | JGI IMG/M metagenome (IMG submission 21664) | reverse complement strand
AATGACGAGGACGGCTTCAACAGCGACGTGTCACTTGATTTTCACCACCAGTGAATCTGTGATTACTTACCAGTAATCACCCTGTATTCGTGTCTTTACTTACCAGTAATCATCCTGTATTCGTGTCTTTTGCTAATTATGTAAATGTGTTAGGTGTTTTTTCTTTTCATTAATAAATTTTATCTCAAAATTCTGACCAGCTAGCCGAAAAATAGAGCGCCACCCTCTAATTGAACGTTACCTCTGATAGAACACCACTATGGGGGAAGGGTTGAAAAATAGAGCGCCATGGCGGTGAAATAGAGGTTTTACGGTAACTAAACTAAGGCCGGGTTAACGGCAGTGCATGTCATAGCCTATCAGCTTCGCAGAAAATATTGCTACATGCATAGAAAATATCCAATAATTGTCACTGGCAATGCAAGAAAATGTTATCTCACGTGAGTCAAGTACTTGAAACATGCATTCACAGTAATCAAAGACCACCTGGTTATTTAAACGTGAGTGCAACGCATTGAAAAATCCACTGCATTAGTCCAAATGCAGTGTAATTGATTTTATACGGTTAACCTAAGTTTTGAATGGCTAAACGAAATGTAAGACCGAAGAGGTCAGATACAAGTATCAACCGTTTTTCAAAAAATTTAAATTAGAGAGAGCTGCCTCCAACCTGGCACAATTTTTGAACGTTACGATAAAAAAACTCATCTCGTAAGTTTGCTGATTGACTGAAGCATCGAAAGGAGAACAAATTTAGAGCTATGCTCAACGGAACAAGTGCAAAATTAAAAAAGAGGACTAAAACCTGAGAAGAATGCTTGCAGGATTCTATGCCTATACACTTATTCTTGGACACTGTCAGCTTTGCTTAGCCTATTATGAACCTGAACATAACAGAAAAAAATACCAACTACGCTCTCATATTGTTTAATCAAGGTTATTTCAGAAAAACTAGGCAGAAAACACTTTTTTCAAAGCAAACTTTCATCATACAAAAAAGTGCATATTTAAGCAACAACTGGCGTGTCTAAGTTTGAAATAGTTTACATTTCTTAGTTTTTAAGTTTATTTTATACATTACTGCTATAATTAAACATAGCCAAGGAAGAATTATACACAACCAATCAAATACCTTCCAGTTCACGATCGTAATTCTTAAACCAACTCTGAATTTCGTGCTTGTCAGCCAAGTAAGGCAGTCCAGAGAGCTGAATAAACTGAACAAACACATTGTCTTTCGTTGAAAACAGTTTAATATTTTTACGCAATGTGGGAAAAACAGCCTTACTACAACACAGCTTAGTTCAAATCTTTAAAATACAAAGTTACATCTTCAATCCTAATCGGTTAGAAGTATCAAGCATGAAGTAATTTTTCTTTCCACATTAGACTTACCACCTGCTAAATCCACATTATGCATACTACTTAACGAGCTATAATTCTGTCTTTCAAACTGATCAGCTAGAACTTACGTGAACTCACATATACAACCTATTTAATTTACACAAGCACGCCAGCTAATAAAAATCCACCTGAACCATTAACTGAAAAAACAGTTTTGGACAACTGTCATGTACGGGCGTTATCGGTAAAGCGATACGACGTCCATCACTCAAGCGTTCGGCAGATCGCAGCTCTAAGGACTTTCAAAACCGTCATCTAGTTAACGCCGCCAGTAGCATATACTTCACATTATATACAATCTATTTCAAGTCTTGGTTGATCAGAAATACGCGAATTGTTCTTCAGCATTGCACGCAACTGTTGCATCATGCAGATGACGCCATGCTTGAACGCCGCGTTTTTTAAGGTGTTTTGAGAGACCGAAACGGTCTGTCAAATTTTTCTAATGGTCTCTCGTGATGCAGCGGGACGGCGCTGCGCCAGCACAACACACTAAAACCTGCCTTTGCGAAGATCTTGGTATTTAGATAAAACAGTTGCGGTCTCTTGAAATGTCTTAGCGGTCAAATCTTTAAAATCCTGCTTGAACGAACAGCCGTGTGAAATTCGATAATAATCTTTCTGTGTTGCAACAGCGTTTCCGAACCTGCATGTTGTTAGGAACTTGACAAACATCAGGTGCGAAGCAACACTTGCTTTGCTTAGCTTAGGCCAACCGACTTTTACTATCGCTAATCGTGCGTGACGGGCTTAACTACAACTACACTGATTAGCATGATAATAACCATTGTCACTGGCAATCTTTGCTAGTTCTAGCAAAGAAGTAGTAACACCGCAGCAAATATTCGCTAATATCAAACACGCATGACTAGCCTATAGCGCAAGCTAGCCATAAGAAGAAACAACACGGACTGAAAGAGCCTCGCATATGTTCGATTATACAGTTAGAGTCGACGTTGCAAACTTAACGGAGCAAAAGCAATTTTTACAAATAACACAGATCTTCATTTAATAAACCTAAGAATTCTGAATAATCTGTGAAATGCAAACGAACAGCCGTTTTTTTCTCTTTGCTGTTGATCTGCCTTTGAGCTAAACCCATGCATTGCCATCTGAAAGCACGAATCGATTGACAATGTGTTTCCGCAAATGTGTTTGTGCGCGAACACCAGTTAGCCCTGAAGTGGAGGCAGATCTGCCAATGAAGGCTAAGTTCCACACAAAACCACTGTCTTTTGATGTCTAGGTTGATAAATACTTCCATCACGCAATGTGAGGGGTTACTGGCAGGTGAGTGTCACGCGAACGAAATGATATGGTGCGACGCTGTATTTTGAATTAAATTATCTTAAAGCTTTTTTCCACCTGTGGTGGAAAGCAAACCTGAGGTGGGAAGCAACAAAGTTAATCATTAGGTGCTGATACGGAAAACACCAGCCAACCACACGTTTCCTATTAAGCAGCTGCCGACCTTGCATAAACAGATACAAAAACCACACGAATTATTGCACTTTTTTCTAACGTCAACGTTTCGAAACAACTTTACAAAACTGTCCGAATGCAATTAACATTTTTTCAATCGCCTGGTTTCATAGCGCGACCCACCCACACCTCGTCGAACAAAAGCCAGCACTTTGAAAATTTTTTGTTGCGACTTGCAATTCTCTGCGACAGAAACTGAAATGCCTCGTGCAAAACTGTTTCCATTCCCACTGTATTTTAACATTCCTCACAATAACATCAAAATGCTAAAGTTGCTACTGCATTAAACACATTTAATTTCGACAACCTGCTCCGCTTACATGTGTTTCACGCTGTTCTTACATAAAATCACACCAGTATTTTGATTCGCTCGAAGAAGCTGTCAATGCGTCAGTATAGTACGAGGTACCAATGAGCATGACAAAATTCTCTGTACATATACATGTATCATCAAATCTGTCACTACGGCATATCAACCAAATTGGTCAAGCAACACACATTTGAGTTAATTATGACAATTTATTTTTTACAGAAGGTGAAGGTAACAGCACTTTTTCGTGCTACACAATATAGTTTCTCACCCAAGACTAGATCTAAGTATTTAAACAAAAAGCGAAAATTGTGTGAAGCCAATTAATTGATATTAAGTTTTCCTCAAATTCAGGTTTAAAGTACAATGTTCCCTACTTATCACGCACGCACGGACAACAGCACGCGTTTATCCAGCCTTGTTGCAGATGAAAATTTATTGCTGTCGAGCTTCACCCCAACGCACGCATTCGATTGAAAACTGAGATTCGCAACTCCAGATACTATCAAATCACACAATTACGGTGTGATCTTTTCTATGAACAAGACTGTGCCAGCAGCCATGATACAAACTGACCTGTCGCTTCTTGGATTGTTCCTAGTTTTTAGCAGAATTTCGGTCTATTGCTTCTGAAAACAGCTCCATTGCAATCACACGCAACATGCATATTCTGCATTTACAGGTAGGTATATCCATATCACTTTTCATTTTTATCAGGTTAAATTAAGAACGCGGGAAAAAAATAACAAAAGCTAACAAAACGAACGCACACTTTCCAAAACATATACTCATTTTATAACGTCCGTGCTTGAATCTCATAGCATTTCGTTTTTGCCCTGACGAAGATAGTTGCATCAACTATCGAAATGTCGGCCAGTTTTTGACCTGTTTTTGTTTTACCGCCAGTAGAGCCTGATTGAAGTATTGTATTCAGCCAATACATTTTTACGGTTTAGTGACGCATTCTTCACAAAGATACGTACGTAATAAAATTGCTACGGATAATTCGGTATTACAAACCGCTTTCATATTAACGTAACGTTCACAGACTTAGGCAGACCAACTTATTAGGCAATCTTAGACTAAGATCCGCTGAACAGAAATTCAAGAAACTGTCCATTTAGACCAGTGGTTCCAAACCTTTTTTGATGCATTCCTCCCTTAGATCACTTTTTGTTCAGCGCATCATGCGCGCAAAGCTATTTTTCATTCCTCCCCTATTATACAAGTCTGAAGGTATATTTGATCTTCCAATATATTGTTTCTCACCTGCCTTTCACCTGTCAGGGTGTAGCTTATTGTTCGAGTTCGTAGGCTAGTATTAACTACAATTCGAACAATGGTCTTTATTGACGACAATAACTTGATTAATTAAAGTGGGACAAAAACTATTGTTGTCAAATAATGGCACTAAAGTTTGTCAACAAAAACGTGTGATAGTCCACTAAATAACTTACAAATATATGTGATAAGCCAATGTCAACTTAAAAAAAGTAAACTCTTACTGTAGACTGACTAGGTAACTTAACAACGAAGTGGAAATTCCTCCCCTGAACTCATGATATTTCTCCCTGGGGAGGATATCCTCCCCGGTTGGGAACCACTGACTTAGATGCTTCGTATTTCGCCTTTTTCCTTGCTCAAGATGCCTTGCTGCTCACCTAAGTCCTGGACATGACGCTAAACTTCAACCTGCGGTGACGCTTCAGTTCGATAGTTTCAGTTTTCCGCAAAGTAGGATATCTTCTAACCATCACTATTCCTGGGTCCACTCTGGCCAGGAGTGGTGGCGCCCGGCGCGGCTTCAGCCATAGGTCATAGGTCATACATAGTCTCTTTGAAGGTGAGCTGAGTTTTTTTTGCCACACAAAAGGCAATTAGTCTAGGTATGGGAAACCAATAAGCATGCGAGTAAAATTTTCCCACTCGAAGAGCCCTTGTAGCTGAACCCAGCTTCAACGTACTGGCCACGCCTTTAATTGGGCGATGTAGGGGATACAAAGTACGCCCTTCTGGGACTGGGCAACTCAGTGACCCTAAACTGTGCCAGGGTGCGCTTTGGAGAAGTTTTCAAAGCGACCACCTTCTCTCGTGGAAATACCGCTACACTGTACTTATATCTGCGAAACTCGGCATCTCAAACCCCAAATATTCATCTTAACAACTTACTTATTTAAATAACAAATCCGTCGTTCAAATAATTAATTTATCACAATCAGTAATCTTCGACCGCAGTTGCTGAGAAAGAGATCTGCTGAACTACGGCAAGCTACAATTTTTACTAACGAAGTGCACTGAGTGACAACTGGTGGTCAAATCAGTAAAACGAACAAGAACGCACTTCGCTGCTGACGTACGTGCCCGGTGCCGACTGGAAGGGTAGTATTACGAGTCAATCTTGAAGTTTAATTTTTTTCTTACTTGAAACTCCTCAGTGTGCAACTAATATTATAGTGAAGCTACCTTACCCAGTCGACTATCACAAAATTTAAGCTGTTGAGCTGAGTAGAAAATGGGGACTTCTTACTATATAACCTTTGAGTCAGAACGACCACCATAACTTAGAACACGGTGTTTACAAGGCAACCAACGTGACTGAAGCTTTTTTTACGTTTCAGATTTGCAGGCATAGTAGAACTCGCCCAACTCGTCGTCGTTTAATTCGTCAATTCGCTAATTCGTTGCTTTTTCGTCGGTCCCGGCAGAACTCTTATCTTTTGTGTACATTTCTGTTCGTCAAATTCGCCATTGTCTAATTCGTCAATTTGCTCATTTCGTCACCTCTATCCCTTAGAAGCGTTTTGTTCGGCTACTACGTCATTTGCAGTTTCGCTTTTGATGTCTAAGCAGCTAGTGCTTGTGGGAATTCAAACAAATTAAGGATTTTTATCTGAGAATTGTTGCACCTCGCAATTTGAAGCGCGACCCGACTCCCCATTGAGAGAACGTGGGAAGTCTTTGCAATTTGTTAAAGACTTAAAAGGTGCTAGATTACATGGAGTTCAGACAGAGCAGAGGAATTAATTGTTGTATTCAACAATAACGTCATAAACTTGTATTTTACTGCAAATAAGAGCACTATGTATACGAGTTACCTTGATAAAGTATGCGAGCATCTATGATAGAGTTTTCACCTGTTTGCATAATTCGTCACTTCGCCTAATTCGTCACTCTTTTCTAATCCCCTTGAGGTGACGAATTAGGCAAATTCTACTGTAATTTCAAAATCACCTAGAAGTGCATGATTTTTACTCATGGTTGTTTTTATCGAACAACACGCGAAGGCAATTTCATAAGATCAAAGCTGGGCATGTGTGATTCTAGAATAACCGTCACCAGAGAAGTTTCAAAAAACTTTAATTAGTCATTACTTCATACAGCAAAACCATGCAGTGCTAAATAAATTAACCTAATTTCCAATACCACCAACCTCTGGCATCATGAGACTGACATAATAATTAAGCAAAGCAACTCAATTTTACGAAGCGCACAAGTAGTCTGTCACCACGCAAAAAATACCTCGATCATTCAAGCGGCGCTTACCGGCGACTTTTCAATTTGCTTAGTGATGCGTATCGTCATTGACCAATCGATTTCCATGTCGTTCGCCGAGCTCGACATGACCTTGAGCCTTCGGTTTTGAAACAGCATCCCGCTCAATCGCATGGCGTCCATTTTGTCTTTTTCGCGATCCACTTCCACGTACGCGACGCCGCTCGGGTCGCCAGACCTGGAGGAAGTTTTTCTTTTTGCAAAACGCGCCGAGACCGAGGTTTTTTTCGGTCATTGACCGAATTTTTTTGAAATGACCGAAAAAAATTACGTCAATACGGTCGTAATGTCCGGTAATATGGAGTACATCAGGGGTCGGCAACCTTTTGCTAAATGTGTGCCGAGTCTACCGACGGAAGGTTCCAAATCATTCAGTGTGCCAACAACATTATACATTTTTGAAAAAGTCGAGTGCAAATACCTTTTGTGTGAATCATAACGAAATTGGAAAGTATAACAGGGAGATTTTGTGTGCGCTTGGAAAACGATTAGCCGTAGGTTGCCGCCTCCTGGACTACATAGTGAATACCGTTACGACAAATTTTAAAACTACTATGGGACAAAGGTGACTGAAATGTGTCAGCGAAAAGGAACCGGGGCTCAGACTTCATTGTGATCGACGAAGCGCATGAAAAGCACGCTCGGTGCGAAACGAGCATTTTTCTGTGGCATTCGTTAGCTTTTGCGCGAAAACAACATCAATGAACAAGATCAAAATTTGGAAAATCGTGGTTTTCAACGCGCCGCGGATTGCACTTTTGGCAATGAATGAAAACTCCATCGCTCTCATATTTTTTACGAAAAACAGTCGATCACTTTTATCTGTGGTAAGCAAATCGGGACCGTTTTTTGTGGATTTATGATGTCTTCCTTTTTGATATTGTCAACTATGAAAAGAAAAAAAGGTGTGTTGGATTCCACCGGAAGAGTTGAACGTCTTCGGTTGTTTTTCATACTTTTTTCTACAAGCTGGCATTGGCGGCCTGCGACAGTGACGAATCGTTGTTCTGAAAGAAGTAACTCCCTAATAAAATGATTTATTGCATTGCAGCTCCTATGATCGTGTACCAAGACGCTGCTACACTTCTGACGTTTTAATAAATCACCCCACAAAAACTGAAAATCGAAAACCATCCGCAACGAGTTCTTATTTTACAAAAATGTTAATCAAAGAAACAGTTAACGTAAGATTCAGGAAACTGATAAAGCTTACGTGTCGCAGACCATTCGAATTCCATCCGTTCCATTACGAGGCCAAAATCCAAGGAAGGTGATCAAATCAGAGCAGTTGTATTGAAATGGAAGACCAGTAATTTTCACAACGATTCTAAATAACATCGTGTGTAAATCATAAAGGGACATCTAAATATGGTGATCACTTACAAACCAGACCCAACACCACAACAATAACAGAAAAGAAATTCACACTTAGATGTAGCACCTTTTCCGTTTAGCAACTGGTTTTTCTGCGTTTCTGGGCTGGTTATCCAAAACATTTATGGACTGGTTATCTGAAGCATCTGTGGACTGGTTATCAACCTCTGCATTTTTTCGCTCCGTTTGCAGTTTATCGGCAGTAAGTTCATCGTCGGCTGCGACGGGGGAGGTAGTCCCATCCTCCCGCTGACTGTCCCCAGAAGCCGGTGCCACAGTCAATGACCCTTGCACCTGAACGGGGGTTGTAGCAGGTGGGGGGTTTGAAAGAGATGTCGCGGATTGCTGTTCTGACGCGATCGTTTGTTCCGTGGAAGTAGGACATGGTTGTTCGGTGGAACCTGGCTTCAATGCAGCACTCTCACCTACGCAGAAAAATAACCAAATCGTGCATTTTAGCAGCACAATGTGTCAAAGATCTATTGCGTTCTTGTGCTTGCTACGCGCTGCTTGCAAAAGCTATCCTTGAAAACATTCGCTTCGACCGTAAAAAGAAACAACCACGAACTTAAATCACCCGCTGATACTACGTACAAAAAATNGGCACATTGAAGCTGAGNTCCCGACAACCTCGTCACATCAAACCTGGGTTTATGTGTTTGGTCATAAACCGATTTTTTAAATGACCACTAAAACAATTGAGTCAATTTGTTCATATTTTCTGAAAAGGTAGGCTAGTGAGTACTGTTACGGCGAGTTTTGATACTATTACGCTACAAATGACCGAAATGTCTCCATAGCACCAAACTATGCGTGCCAAAAGACATCGCCAGGTGTCCTAAAAGCATCGCATCACATATCAAGGGGGAGTAAAGCTTTGCAGTTCACAGGTGGTCACTAAAATAGCAAACTCGGCGGATCGGCTTCATCAGACTTTAAGCAGGATAGCAGTAACACAATTGCGAACAAATTAATAAGCCACACCTACTCTTACATTTACGTAGCGAATCTACAGCCAAATGAAATACATGCGCTACTTTATTCAAACTGATAAGGATTACGACATATTCAAACTGATAAGGATTACGACAATGCAATGGAAATAAAATCGCCAACATACCGCTGCTCAACACAAGTTCAGAAGAGTTCAAATCCTAAAAGAAACATATACGCTAATTGTAAATCAAGCATGCTGTTAATAACAGCAGGAAAAGTGAGCAATTACCAAAATTTTCTCAAACAAAATGTTTTCAGCTTTGGTTTAACAACACCAGAAACGCCGCAGTGGCAACTCATAACAAAATTTAAAAAAAATTATATTGACTTTGCAATACCCGTACATATTTTACAGCTGCCAAGCTTATTAATATTAATTTGACTTTTTGTAGCAGAACATTTTTCATGACAAGCCCAAGATATTGATATCAGGCTTGGCTAAACACCGACTGGAAGAAGTGCATCAGCACTCTTTTTCATTGAGGAAGCACGAAAGTAGTAAAACTGATGAATTTCACACATATTTCAAGGGTGGATAACTTGGTATAAACACGCGCACATCGTATAGGTCCTAGACTTACTGCATGCTTTCCTTAGACTCTGATAATAGATTACAGAAAAAAAACAAAACTCATAATAAAGGAAAGAAGACTTGATTTTTTCAAACATTTTGCTATTAGGCTGTAGGAAAGGCGTTAATATGGTATTTGTGTACAATAAACGTTTCTGATAAGCTGTTAGGAGTTGGAATGAAACCGATTAAAATAATTCGTTTTGAAATTCATAACGCTAAACATGCTAATTAATTAAACACGAACAGGTTCAACTCACTCCAGATTCCGTAGGTGGATTATCTCTTATGAGTTTCAGAGCTTGAGCAAGACCCATCGAATTTGGACCTACATGGTAATCGAAACAATCAATGGATTTCGATCAGCAGAAAATTGCAGTTAACTGAGCTACGCTTCACTCAACTACACAAGAAAATATTCACAAAAATTACATTCACAGCTGACCCAGACATATTTGACATGCACTTCAAAAAACATGGTAAATATTATTCTTGTTGTCAATGCTCATAACCTTTTTCTCTACTCTGTGCTTGTCCAGTTGTTTCAGAAGATGTTGAAATAGTTTTTTTCTCCACAGATGTCAAGCTTGTTGCACTGCAGTTATACATACACAATACACATTTTTGGTAAAATGAACAAATAGACTTGTATAAGTTATGCTTGAATAACAAAGCAGAAAATACACACTACTAGGCAACGTATAACAATTTTGATAATGTCCTGGTTCATTGATCTGCAGTGAAATGTTAACATTGTGATGATATCACTTACTTGATGTTTTAAATGCTTAATGAAAGAAGTGAAACATTTCATTTTCAACATTATTACACACATACTCATGATCTAGTGTCAAATTAGGCAGAATCAAACATGGAAACAAGAGTTGATATAATGTCTATTAAAAAGAGAATTGATAACTAATACTGCGTGCAATGTCACAGGTGTTTTGACTGGTACTGAGATTGCAGGCACTTCTGTTGATATCATTTGGGAGTTCATGATAGTTTTAAGAGTCATCAAGTGTTGCAAGTGTGCTGTACCAACCAATATGTCAAATGAAATCATACAAAATATGACATAATACTACCTAAGTAAACTGACTACTGCTACTGCATGCTAGACACAAACAAACTGGCCAAACCCCCTATTTTCAAGCAAGAGCTCCACCAGCCTGATTCTTAACAATGTGGAAGCATGGACAGCTTGTACCCACTTGTTTCTTTGATGTACCAATTGGTTTTGAAATCACACATTTCATTTGTAGGATACACAACACTTCATGCTACACTGTATACATGATTCAAAATTTAGGTCCGGACAAAATTGCATTCAAATGGACAAAGTATAAAAAAACTGAACAGAAAGGATACGCAACTTTTCAATCTAACCAATTCAGTCTGGCCGATTCGGTCTGAGCCATTTCAGTCTGAGCCGTTTCGGTCACAGGTCTTTTCAGTCTTGGCCGTTCTGGTCTCGAGACATTTCGGTCAGGCTATGAAATCTTGCAGAAATCTTGTATGTTCACTTTTCAACGCAAACATACTTAAATCAACCAAAGGTCTTATTATCTCCCACCATTTTTAACTTGAAAACAGGTTTTGTAATCAGTAGTTGTGCTTTTCAATGCTAAAGTGCTTTATTAGCTGTTGTTGAACTGCGTAGGGCCACAGGGAGCAAGTTAGTGGTAGCCTGCTATAAGCGGTAACCACAACAAAATTTTATGTCAGAATAATCTGTACCTGGTACCATAGTTGATGAGCATGACTGGATGATTTGCAGAAATTAGAAGAATTTGTGCATATCGGTTGGGCAACAAAGTGGATACACAAACTTTCTGTGTTTGTTGTGCCTGTGGGACAGCAGGGCTTGTCAAGACCATTGGACTAGGGAAAGTTGGCCAAAGAGAAAAGGACTTGAGATTGGTAAAAGAAATATAATCCACTTTCCTCTGATTAATCCAAACGAGGTGCTACTTCCTCCTTCCCATATCAAAGTATGAAAACAGTTTGCAAAAGCTTTACATAGGTAAAAGTGACTGCTTTGCATATTTGTGTGAAAAGTTCCCTGCGCTGAGCACTGAAAAGTTAAGGGCTGGAATTTTTTATGGTTCTCAGATATGACGTTTGCATGCAGGACAAATATTTTCCACTCACCATGACAACCCTGGAAGAAATGATTGGCGGTCCTTTACAGCTGTTGTCGAAAACTTCCTCAGAAATCTAAAAGCTCTTAACTATCACGATCTTTCAAAACAGCT
>JGI24158J21664_10011168_pt1 | contig 11949 bp, 3 predicted proteins | sample Ectturendosymbi3_FD_21664 | JGI IMG/M metagenome (IMG submission 21664) | reverse complement strand
GCTGGCAATCCTTAAATCTTCATAAAGGATTTCGTGCAGTTTAAGATAAACTGTGGCAGACATTTAAAAACTTGGTGAAACCAAACAAAAAATTTGATATGTTGTATTGGCAAGAAAAAGTCCCCATTACACGTATAACAAACATCTGCAAACCTATATTATGAGCTTCTTGCGATCCGTTCGCCTAACATGCAAGCGCTTATAACAAACACCCTACTACACTGTTGAAACCAGCCCACGTTTTTGTGCTGAGCAGCACTGATGCAAACTGCATACAAAGAAATCAATGCTATCGAATGCGAAACTTGCCTTTGCTGATGTCTGGTCAGGGCTGTGTGCTTGGAAGTATTTTTTGCGAGTAAATGAAGAATTGACGTATTGAGACAGACGATCATCTTATACCTTCCCATAAGAAGTTAACAATGGTCAACCGACCTGCTGCCACAAGAGTGTGCTGAACACTTTTCCATAATGCACCTCTAAACAAAAACAAGGGACGAAGCGGAACAACATTGGCTCCACTTCAACCGTGAAATCTATGAAATAACCCTGCGCGGTAAGCGGACACCTTGAGAAAAGTCACTTGGTGTGAGGCTGGTTTAATGTACAGCTTCACACCACTACTTATGTTTCCAACAGTTGAACCTAAACTGTTTGCATGCAAAATGCTGTTGAGAAATTAAAACACGACAAAAATTCAGGGGTGACTAGAGTCACGTAGAAAAAAACAGAAATACAGGGCTTGTATTTTGCGAAACAATGGAGTCTCTTTGGTAGCTCACGACCTTGAAATGCCACACAAGACTAAAAACGCGTTTACGTCTACATCTGAGCAGTCGATATTTGACAAGAAAACCGATTAAAACTTGCGTTAGAAGAGACGAAACGACGGCAAGCCGCATTCCACGAAGTATTTGACCCCGGATGGACCATCATGGCCATGCGGTCCACAAGGTTCTCTCCGTGATCTTTTCCTAGAAGATCCAGGTCATGACCTTGTCTGACAAAGACCTACCTGAACCTGACGGGGCAGAAATAGCACTCGTCCTGGCCCTCTCGGTCTCCCATTATTCAGCAGTGCGCTTATTTATTGCACGCGCATCGATCAATCATTGCTAGACTTTGCGAAGGGCGTTGACAGTCCGGGTGGCAACTGCTGGTCCCGGCACAAAATTAGCAGCTTTGTGTGACACGCCGGCATCTCAAAGGCGACCCGCGGCGATGCTTAAGAGCTCGGGTCAGGATTTTTGCGCCGTGCTTAGAATAAACAAAATGCTTTCGCTCAATCAGTGGATGAGTGCTTGCTTCCGAAAGTTTTCAAGCCGCTTGGGTGCAGACGCCCTGCTGCGCCTGGTAACAAAGCTTCCAACTACGCAACAGTTTTAGGAAACTGCGAAATAATGGGCAATCGGTTTTGAACAGACGGGAAACGTGGCGCTGCACCGAAAACAACACGTATGTCCCATTTGCATGTAGCGCTGATGACGATTGCAGTACCCTTGCAAAAGGTGCTTTTTCGAGGTGAAGACCGAAGCAGCAGCACGACAATCTGATTCAGTTTTTCAAAGCTGGTTTTACTTGCAACTCTGAAGCTGTATAAGGCGTAAAAATCTAATTGGATTTGCGTCAACGTTAACGTTTGTTTGACTTTGTGTGTTCCAGATTTTCAAGTTTTTGTTGAAGGTAGTCAAGCTGTCGAGCATGGATCCCTGGAGAATGTCACCTTCTTAGGCCTGCAATGAACAGTTGGTGTTACGATCGTGTAAACGCAATTATTTGTTCGATTGGACAATTCTCCCAGAACTTTTTTCGGGCTCCGCGCCTGATGGCAAGGGCATTACATGCTGTTGGGGCTTTCGCAAATTTACGCGAAGTTTTATGAAATTGCCCTGTGTCTGAAAACCAGCGGAAATTTTGCCCACATAAGCTCTGCACAAGTCGAATGACTGGCTTGAGCTTCACAGGTTAGAAAATATGTGTAGACCTGTATTGACCGTAGGTGTTGTCATAAGGCATAAGTTCTACGGTTTTTGAGGAATTTTTTCGCTGAACGTTTTAATCGCCAAGATAGCTCCAATGCGAAACCTGAAGCCGACAAGAAATTAACGTTTTACTTGAAAAGTGCATGTCACTAAAGCGCGAAGCTAACTAGTTTGTAACTATTTGAGTCATATGTCTGCGTTTGAGGTATAATCAAGACAGTGGTCGGAAAAATTCTTTCATGTGTTTCTACGGTTACTGCGATACGTGAAAGAAGTCTGGTGGCTGGTTTCGCGCAAACAAAGAGAGGAGACACAACTACAGTACGTCAGATTTATAGTTTATTTCGATCGGTGCGATACAAGATCAATGGGGTTTAAGCCGACAGAACGCTATATGTGTATCAGACGACGTGTCTGTCGCGTGATCGCCTACGCACATTTCAGATTTACTCTCCCAACAGCTTCCGGGTTTGTCGTTGACTTTTTGAACTGCGGGTATTTTGTCCGCGAAGCAACATGAGTTTTCGTTCAGACAGCAAAAAGCTGCTGCAACTGTTACACCTGATGATTCCAACGCGGACTAGTACTCGCCCTGCTATCTTGATTGCTCTCTTTCAAGTCTTGGCAACTCCATCACAGTTTCACAGAATTTGCATTTTAAACCGCTTTCAAGACTAAAATCTTGCTGTCCACTTTGGTAGGCTTAGAACCAGGGCTGTGGAGCCGGAGCCAAACAATTTTTAGATGGTGGAACCGGAGCCTGAAATTAGGGTTCCGGTTCAAACGAGTTATACAAATAATACAATGTTTTTTTCTGTTTTTTGGACCAAATTGTTCTGGAGCCGGAGCCAAAAATCTCAGCATGTTGGAGCCGGAGCCAAAAAAATTAGATTCCCAGAGCAGACTTGGACAACAAGAATTTTCAGATTAGAATTAAAATTAGAGCTAACTCAGCTGTCAGAAATTAGATTAGAATTAAAATTAGCTGAATTTCGAAGAATAGAAATTAAAACCAAAATTAGAATTAGAAATACATTTACTCAAATCAAAGCAACTTCAATTCAAGTTCAATTCATGTCCAAATGTGAATTCATTCTCATAAGCATGAGAAAGCAAAGATTCGTAAGATAAGCTTGGCGCGTTTCTCACTGTACAATTCCCCTGCATGGCTATAAGACATGTTCCGACAGAGTCATCTTTCGTAATCTTGCGCAACATCAAGGGCCGGACGTCTTACGTAATTTTATTGTTTCGGGATATGTTACAATTGTTACATTCTACCAAATCAACAAGTTTTTCGTAAAAAATTTTCATTATCGACAAAACGGCTTTGCGGGCCGTAGTTCGGATACCTCTGCCCTAAAACATCACAGCTGACTAACTCTTGCAAGTACCTGGTGACTGTCATGACTTCTGCGTGTGAATGGATAGGCAATGTGACGTAGTAAAAGTAATTGAATGAGAGAAAAAATTTATCGAGTTTTTTTACTGTTTTCGTCTTTCAAGTGATGGGATAGCGGTATGGCACTTATGACCATTTTGTTGCACTTTTCTTGCACGAGAGCGCATTCTCATTTCATCTTTAAAAATACCGTTGGACAAATTAGCATTTTTGGAAAAATCGGAAATTAGATTATAACTAAAATTAGAGACACTGAAGCTTCTAGTAAATTAGATTAGAATTAGAATTACCGTCATTTCGCTTCTAATGCACCGAATTAGAAAACTAGAAATATTTAGTTGTCCAAGTCTGGCCCGGAGCCAGATCCGGAGCCTGAAATTTGAGTACCGGCTCCACAGCCCTACATAGAACACAATGTTGTTAGGCCCGCGTCTTTCTTACTAGCTTTGGTTTTATATTTATTTGTATTTTCTTTATCAGAAAACAGGCTTTTTGTGCATTTGGTAGAACTTTGAAATGTCATCTAAATTTTCCTTTGACCTTTCAAGGACAACAACTTCAATAACTACATATGTGAAGTGTGCATTTCGGGATTGCCATGATCAGCAATCTCTGAAAGGTATAAAAAATTATGAAGCTTGTTTTTCTCTCTAGAGTATAGATTATGCTGAAGACCCAGGTTAGTTTGTTGTGGCTAAGGCTACTGCGCAAGATGAAATCCAAGTGTAAGTGCGCAAGTGGAATCTAAGTGTATGGCAGGGTCACTTGCTTACGATACACTGCAAATACCGATGCAAGTAACCGCAACTGGAAGATTCCCGAAATTTTCCTTCAAAATAGACAACGGGGCAGATGACTTTTTCCACAATGTCCAAAAATTCGCAAAAATAATTTCTTTTAATCACATAGATCCAAGACGCGCTTGGCACTAAGTAGCTGTCTTCTACCGACTATTTTGCGGAAATGCTTTTAAACCCTGAAATTTGCCGAAAAACACTTTAAATCTTTGTCAACTCACAAATCCATCTTATTTCTTTTAGTACTTTTTTACCTTGCGCTGGTTTGTAATTCCCTCGCGGTTCCTTTGCTTTTAGAACCATGTTTCCATTTTGCTTCGCTTAGCACTTTCCTTGGTTGGTTCGTTCCCTTTTTGGAAAGTTTTAGATCAGTGGTTCTTAACCGGAGAAAAGCACCCCCACAGTGGGACGTCAATAAATTTCCAGGGGTGCGCGAGCCCTTAGCGCTGTACTACATTGAAAGTTTAATCAATAAATTTACCAAGCAATACATTTGCTTTGACAACTTATAGCCAGGAGGGCTTGAAACAACGAACAAGTAGTTACGTGAGGCGTTCTAAAAAAATGGTTAAGAACCACTGTTTAGATCCGCTGCAAGGTTTTCAGTTTTCTTTTGACATTTGGGATTTCCTGGTAAGGCACGCTCAAGACATTTTTGGTTGACAGACTAAAATCTGATTTCTCAACTTAGCCTAACTTGTTAACACGACCATATAAAGGAATTGCAAAGATTTTTCAAAACAAACTGACGATTGCTCAACAAACACTCAAAATGCAGAGTTTGACAAAGAGATTCACAATCAACAAAAGAGTCGCATTTTGACCTCCTTTGGAAGTTTANTAAAGGAGGAGAAAATTAATGTCACCACCTTACAGTGGTCTTCACTGTGGTGGCTTACAATACAAGAGTAACCCAAAACATATGCTTGTTCCACAACACAACTAAATTTGTTGATAATTTGTAGGTGCTGGCCAGATTTATTCAGATGTTCTTGTACCGTATATCTGACAGTGTGATATGAAAATTGAACTGATAAATTTGAAGCAAATGTTTTTTTTTAACATGAATTAAAAACAATTTAATGAATGGTCCTGTTGCAAATAGCTGTACACAAAGTGAAAATACGAAGCCACAAAATGTATCTGAAAAGCACGACCTTCTATAGTTTCACAATGCGTAAAGCTACCAAAAAATTACGAAAAGAGTGAGAGAATGTGTTCACCACATCACCAGATGGCGGACTCATGGAAAGAAGCAAATCAACCCACCTTTTAAAGTTGTCACCTGACAAGTGGCAAATACCAACAAAACTGAAGTTTCCTGCTTTAGCTATAAGTGAAAACTCTATACTTCCGCACATCAAATAGTTCGGGAAGTTTTTCGGAAATACTGTCGAGACCATTGTAAACTATAAAAAAAAGTAAGATATCATGTTTAAAAGGATATGCCAGTTCAAATATAGCATCAACACGCTTCGTTCCTGTAGTTTATGAGCTATCAATCGCCCAATCCCTGCCATGTTTCAACGGTTATATGAATGTCTTTACCTGCGTTTGCTTTCCTGTCAGCTAATATTCTTGGCAGCTTGGAGCTTGGTAAATTAAGTTTTCATCAGTTTAAACCTAATAGTTCTGCAAAAGTCCAAAATGTTTTGCTTGCAAACGCTGGCTGTCTTGTTAAGCCAATAAATCTTGAAGCATTGATGCAACTGAGTCCTTTGAGAATCTGGTAAGACTTACGGACTGTCCACGTCGAAATTTATTTTTCTACCCTTCGTTAAACCAGGTGAGCCGTTGCGAAGGATAACGAGGAGGATTTTTCGCGATTGAGCGATGACACATGGGCTTCATGCGTGAATGAAAGCAACAGCAATACGTACAAGTGTTCACTGCGTTGTAATGAATTGCACCAATAGCAAATGCAAATTGTTTGTCAAAAGTTTCTCGTCAACGCGAACTCTGTTCTAGTTTGTCTTCGAAGTGAAGATGAAATACAGTAGTTGCATGGCATTTGACAAAGCAACACCATTGCCCAAACACCATCAAGGCTGTTATGTCAGTCATCAGCGCGAATCACGTGATTCATCGAACCGCGAAGGCGGAAATCACTACCTTTGAAAATAATCGCTAAACGACGTATAAAGACTGCGTTGTGACTTCGCAAAGCACAATCCTGTGTAAACCGATTACGTAACAGTAAACAGACCTGCTGAAAACTGATCAAGATCTTGCCTTCCAATCTTACTGCTATCAAATGCTTTCCATTGCACCTTCTTTCATTCCCTTATAACAAGTCGTGGAAGCACCTTCAAATTATACATGATCAAGGCGATTTTCAAAAAACAAACATACATTCGATTTTGTAAATTTGCTATAGGCTTCCGCGGGCCGCACAGAACACAAAACAGTGGAGCGCAGTTTTCCCTCCCATGTTTTGAACCATTTCTCGAAAGATCTGAACCTCACCTCTGGACACCTTAGGCCAGCGCTTCCCAACCTCTTTCATCTTGCGACCCACCTTTACTGACAATTTTTTGTGGAGCGTAGCATAAAACAATGCGGTAAAACGGCATTGAAAAAAGTGAGATATTAGAAAGAAACAAAATATTAAACAACATATGCAATTTTCTGTTAGTGGGAAATTTGAGCTTGCTTATTGGATACAATAAGATCAAGTCAATCGAGGTGGAGGGTACATATGTCTTACCAGATTCTCAAAGGAATCGGTTGCATCAATAGATAATAGGCTAATTTACAAGAAACATTTTAGCTAAATGCCGTAAATTGTAACATTTGAAATGCTTCGCGGCCCTCCTGAACGAACTTCGCGACCCAATGGTTTGAAGTCGCTGTCCCTTAGGCCCCAATTTAAACACTTATGTGTTAAGTGAACTCATCTTGCAATTTCAATCACATGGTGGAGAATCATCTATTTCACAGAAATGTTCAAAATTCTTGACAACGCTTTCAACTACTGGGTGCTGGTTAGAAAATGAGTACGTGGGAGTCTAATTTAAAAATCGCTGGTGTTTGATGACTGTTTGAAGGTCATTGCACAACATTCCGATGAAAGTATAAGCACGCTCTATTGGGTTAAAGTTGTAGCAATGCAATAGGCTGAAATTACTTTTTTGGTATAGGATATAGAAAAATTGTTTTTTTCGAAAAAGCGTTTCAGGTTCATTGAAAATGGCAGAACATTAGATTCCTTAATCATACCAAAGTACTGGGAGGAAGAAACGGTAAACAAGCAGCCTGAGCCAAGCATGAACATCTGATCGACTGATCTTCTATACCTATTGTTAGGAACGAAGGCTTATTTTAACTATTTTTTGCAGCAGTGCTTAAGCTACTGTATGTTACATCATGCCATGCTTTAAACTCTTGTCAGGGCTCATTACTAGCGACAAGAGTTATTTGATTTACACAGCCGGAATGTCTCGGGAAATTACATTCCTGTGCGCAGTGGAGGAAATGTTCAGAAATTAATGCATGTTGCGTTTATCACGCGCATGGCCTGGGCACGAGGCCCTTACACAGCGGCTGGTGTGTTCACTGGGAAATCCCTTCGGCAAACAAAACGCTGTTGGAAAACCACTTTGAAAATGCCGAGTGGAAATTTTAGTTGGTACGCCATACGTCACCTTGTCAGAAAAACTAACATGGCACGGGGTCATGTAGCCTCGGTATCAACACAGAGTTCTCGCTGGCAGAGCTTGCCAAAACACCCTATCTGTTACAATGACGTCCGAGTAGATTGCCAATGGGAGAGAACAGGTGTTTCACATCAGCCCTGGTGTTGACGAGCAGTTGACGAAGGCTCGCCATGTCGAGCCGCCTTCGCAGCAAATGACCTTCTTGACAGATGGCGCTCTCATTGGATGGCTTACACGAAGCATTGCTGCCGTCGAATGATGAACGTGCCCATTTGTCCCACTTCAAACGTGGTTGATTTGTTTTGGGTGGCAACCGTAACCCGTGTAGTTAGTGGAGAACCATTTATTACTCCACAGGCATAGTGGAAAAGCTTTCGCAAGGCTTGCGCTGACGGGAGCTTGCTTTTGCTGGTGCCCAAAATTCTCCTTAAAGACTTACTTAGCTCTGAACCAAACGAAAACCAGCTCTTTGTTTAACTGCTTTTGGTGATGGACGCGAGCAGCACAAAACACGCAACATAAATTCGTGTAAGTAGTATTAATTTTCTACAGCCACTTAACGACATGCCAAGCAACCTGAAACTGTCGACAGACCTGACCGCACACAGTCTTTCTTTGATGTCGGTGTGGCAGGCGCCTGGGCTATTGACCCTTGTTTCCTACTCGGCAATCATGTTATGGTCGTATCCGTGGCTTTGTAACTGTTGTCGCTGTTTTAAAGACAGTTGCCTNTTCACGTCGCTGGAAGCGCGGGGCGGTGTCTTGCGGTCGTGTGTGTTCAGGTAAAAGCGCTGCTGCCGCTTCCCCTCGAAAGGGTCTTTTGCCTGGNGGGAAAGCGCTTGACGGAATGTAGGGCAAATCACTGTTACTAGAGATCACCGGCGTGAAACCTACTTGACCAAAACACCAGGACCTCTTGCCTGATGTACCAAACCCACTTGTGACGTAATCTTGCCGTCGTCTGAAAATTGTAAATCCGCTCCAGCGGGAAAAGAGCCGTTGCAAATAGACGCACAAGTGCGTTTGACGTGACAGTTCGAATGCCTTATCGCCTAATTCTTGTTATTGCTGAAAGCGAAAGTATTCGACCCTGAGTAGCCGCTGAACAATTCCATTTTTTGCGAAGTATCTTTATGTGACCTTCTTGAGAGTTGAACTTCAGCAAATGCTTTTCATTCCCAGTGTCAAGCGAAATTTCTGATCTCTGCAAAATTTCTGACCCATTATGGTTTGTCAGTTATTTTACTTCTCATAGCAAAGGCATAAATTTGGGCGATTACTTTTCTGATGTGTGTTGTGCAAATTAAAACTTTTTGGTTAGATGACAGATACCCACAACAAGCTATAGTACGGGAATAGCTACAACCACTGAAAAATATTGGGCTTAGTCGTAGACCTCAATCATTTTTCTTTTTCTAACTCAAACCCTTGGGGTTAACCCGACACACTTACCTAAACACCAAACCCTCAGCCCTAATCATCAGTTTTCTCAGCGTAAGTGATATGCAGAATATTAGTTTGTGCATGTGCACATGACGTTAAGTCAGAAATTTCGCAAGTCAGAAACTTCGCTTGACACCGGCTTTCACAGTGGTATTTTTCAAAAATTTTTCAACTTGTACAGTGCAGCATTATCTTACAGCAGAAAGTCGCTGACTTTTGGGAGAAAGATCAGCGTAGGAGACAGCCATAAAGCGAATGTAACTAAACAATCAAAAATCAAACAGAATCAATATGTCTGTTCATTTGCAACCCACTTGTCCTTTTCACTCAAAGCATGCGATTAACCTCTGTTGATTGAAAAAGTACGATAGAATTGCTGAATTAAATATTAAATATAACTTTTCCACTTAATTCAACCCACAAGCTTTAGGCGTATTCTAATTTCAAAACCTTAATTCCTTGGTTTGTGAATTGATTTTGAGGTGGGCAGCTTAAAACCTAGCAAACATTTTTGTTGTTAGCAATCAATTTTTCGTTGATTATGGATTGATCATCACCACCTTTTTCGTCTGGGTACAGCTTTCTGTCTTTCTTCATGCGGGTATAAATATCGGGTTTTGCATAAGGTGCTAATGAAGAAGCCTGACAAGTGTTGAACATGCATTTTGTTAATAGAGTCACGATACATTTCTTCAAACTAAGAATAATTGCACGAGACCATCGGCAAAACTATTTGCAGGAATTATTAAATGTAATCAGTTTTGGGCACAAAAACTTATGGATCTTGCATGGTAATGAAGATGGCAAAGAAAATAATTTCATGAAGAGACCACGTGGAAAAAAGTCTTTATGACATGAGAAAGCCGCGTGCTCCTGCTGTTACCCTGGATGTAGGGTAGTGAACGTTACCTCTACTCCTTGGTCCAAATTAGGGTAATGTACTGGCAGGTGTGGCTGTTGCTGGACAAACAGAAAAATTTGGGCAACATCATTACTTTTGCATGGGAGGCATCAACTGCAAACGGGTCCTGGGCACCATCGGTCCCCAATGGAGACGAGCCTCACTGGCGACGCCCTGTGCGCAGCCTATATTAATGGAGTGGGGAAATCAAGCCAACTACTGTAGATAATGTGGAAGTATAGGCACTAAATACCTACTAACAGCATAAAATGATGAACACTGTAGCAGAAAATCGTTTGAATTCTTATCCGGTAGGGATTTGGTCGTGGAGATCCACCCGAAAGCTTTCTCGCATCTCGGGGGTTGTCCATATAGCATACGAACAAAACACCTGAATAACACTTACAGGGAAGATACTTTAATTCAGCGGAGCACAAAAGCAGTTTTCGGACATTAAAGCGCTTTGTTTTCGTAGGCTACGTTGTTAATATAAGTGGCTATTTTCCAGAAAATTATAGGAAATCAGAATATTGATACCGTTCGAAGACATCTACATATTGTATATATTCAGATGATCATGTTTTCCTGTTTTACAACACTTTATCTGTAAATGTTTTTGGCCACACTGCATGGGCCTGTTCCTAAAACCAAGTTTTAATTTGAATGTTAGGTCTAAAACCGTGGAGTAGCCGGCCCAAACTTTTTTGGGGGGTCAAAAATTTTTGGGGGAAAATTTTTATTTTAAGCTAGCAATTGCATTCTGTATGGGATACCGCCTCTCAAAGCACAAACTGACTAGATATTCTAGAAATTTAGGGGGGCCCATGGCCCCCTGGCTACGCCTATGGTCTAAAAAGACGAAAATTTTAAGTGGCAGGAAATGGGTTTGATTTCTGTGTGGTGTGCGTCGCACACCGAGTAAGTCGGTTTTCGCAACCACTGGAAAAAAAACGATTATGAAAATAACCTTCTGTTGTCGAATAAAAACTGAGCATACTGTCGGTGCGGAGCGATTAGAAGCCAGAATGAAGCACATAACGAAATGTCAAGGTTGAGCTGTCTACGCAGTAAAGTAGACGTTGTTCTTGAGTTATCTTTTACGACTCATAGACCATCTTCACTTACGACAATCATGATGTCTTGTGTTGACCTCGCCATATTGCTTATCAAACAGAAGTAGTATTTTATCTATCAGTCGTTTATATGCCCACAGCAACGAAGACCACCGCGGCGCCATGTGCCTCTATGTTATGAAGCTGTTTCACGTTTTTGGCTGTTGAATTGAAGCGTTTCTGTCTGTCTTTTTCAAGTCCAACATGATTTACCGGGTTAACCTTCACTGTCCAATTTTAATGATGTGCGCGTTTTCCGGTAAAATTTTCCCTTGTTGTTTCTTGACTTACATTGTGCTTGTGAATAGGTGTGGCTATAACTCAAGCAGGGCTGAGCGACATTTTAAAAAATGCCATATCTCAAATAAGATCACCTCGAAAAGGGCGTCGCCGCAAAGCAATGCCAGATAAGCGCGTAATAATTACACGCATTAGTTCCAACGGCGTTGGCGGAATCGAGAGATATACAATACCCATGTTCGCAAATTTGTTCCGCAGTGGACCGATGCACGCATCTCGCCGACGATCTGCAAACAAGGGACTCAGTGATCCAACGCGATGCGTGCAAGAAAGGTTGATATAATATATACAACTCTGAACTCATCAATGAGCGTCCATCAATCAAAAAGCAGCAGGCCAAAGCTTCGCGCGAGATT
>JGI24158J21664_10011167_pt1 | contig 11949 bp, 10 predicted proteins | sample Ectturendosymbi3_FD_21664 | JGI IMG/M metagenome (IMG submission 21664) | reverse complement strand
CGAATCTTTAGAGGGTTTGAACAGCTCTCTAGCCTATTCTAACAGCGAGTTATGGCCATATCCAAAAGGGGTGTTGTTCCACCCTGGTTAACTTTTTTAGGTGTAGGATTTATGACTACTTTTTGGTTTTTGTGGCATAATTTTTCATCCAGATATGCTAGAAAGCCAATCAAGGGCTCTAAAGACTCGTGAGACAGCCTAGTTTCATAAAAATATTTGAGCCAAAACGTGGGCCCATTAGATGGGTGTCCAGGGCCGTGCAAAGTAGGCCATAAAAATGCGAAAACACCCCCACTTGTGACGCCCCCCCAAGAGAACCCCAAACCCAAAACCGAAAATTTTTTTTTGACTCGAAACTACTAGACTTGCTGAATCCGTAGAGGGTTTGAACAGCTCTCTAGCTATAGTGGCTGGCGAGTTATAACCAAACAACCTCAAGCCAATTTATGGCAGTGGCTATAGATGCGCCTGTGGTTCTTGAAATTTGAAAACTTGTTCATATGTCACCTGTGACGTAACAATTACGCAAGATGAGAGTGCAGTAGGCTTGGTAGAAACAAAGTATACTAAACGTAGAAGATAAACGCTAAACGTAACCTTAACCTCAACTGTAGCCCTAATCCTAACCCTAACCTAAATGCTAACCTAAGCCTAACCCTTAGCTAAGGCTAACCTAACCTTCACCTAACAGTACACTAACCCATAAAGGTAACACGTGAGCCTGATAAAAAGTAAAGAAAAAATAGTAAAGTCGACAAGGAGAGAGTCGAACTCAAAAACATTCGCATAGCAGCCGTAACATGTAACCCCTAGGCTACGAGATCCATGCTGTTTGAATGACAAACTGAACCTTTTATTTGAATTGCATCAGGCCATGCGTATCCGTGGTGACCTGCAAAAGGCGGAGCTCCATAAATAGCGGAGCTTGGTTGCGGAGATTTTATGACGTAACCGGAGTGGGTAAAAGTTGCGTGCAAAAGCAAAAAAAAGAAAAAAATGAAGAAAAAATTTTGTATCATTATATGCGTTTCTCCCAAACATGGAATGGGTGCCCTGTAAAAGGCGGAGCTCTGTAAATAGTGGAGCTTGGTTGTGGAGGTTTGATGATGTAACTGCAGTGGAAAAAAGTCGCATTGCAATAGCAAAAAAAGGAAAAAAAGTGAAGGAAAAATGTTGTATCATTGCAACTTGATATGCGTTTCCCCCAAACATGGAATGCATGGAAGTTTGCGCTGTTTAAAAATTTTACACATTCGCAACTGTTGAAACCTATTTTTTTGTTCTCGAACCGTTGTGAAACTCATAACCAAAAATTATCAAATTTCAAAATATACTTTTTTTACCGTAGTGTCATCACCTTTTGCAGTATAATTATTTTTACTGCCATATTTACTTCTCATTGCTCAACGGAAAATATCGGTTTTAGCGACTGCGGTTACGTCATCAAACCTCCGCAACCAAGCTCCGTTATTTACGGAGCTCTGCCTTTTACAGGGCACCCGTATCCGTAGTCACTTCCTATCTTCAATCTTCCCTTGTTTGTTGTAGCTCACTCATGTGGTCAGGCTTTTGGTATGATGAAGATAAAGGCGGTGGCTACAGAACCACCTGTGGATCTTCATATATTTGAAATCTTGTTTGACCTCCTCCTGTAACATGACAGTAAAAACAGACGACGAGAGTGTAGTTTAACTACACCTAACTACTAGTTAGTAGTTAGGCTTGGTAGAAACATACTAAACATAAAAGGTAAACCCTGAACTGAAAACATAACCATAATCATAACTGTAATGCCAACCCTAACCCCTAAACTTAAACTTCGGAAACTTTTGAAAAAAGTAAAGAAAAACTGGTCGCATGGATGAATTGAAACGTGCAAGCACTACTACCAAAACGAAAGTTGTCATGGTGAGAGTCGAAAACCATTGGCACAGCAGACATAAACACATATGCTACCATGACAGTGCCACCTGAGAGACAAACTCAGTGTTTTATTTGAACCACATCATGCGAGGCTGTTCCGTAAGCACTTGCAAAGATAGATGCTTCTTTGCCTTTCAGAGCTGCCTTTTTGCCTTTCATAAATATTTTAGTTTGACGACAAAAATTTGGGTACAACAATTACGTGCTCTAGCTTTGCAGCAGGCTGTTTGAGGAATCTCCTGCCTGGTTCTGCTGCCATCTTGCAATGATTTAAGCTTGCACCCATCTTTCAGCACTAGTTAAGTCACAGCAGTGACCGTAAATTGCGATTGATTCACTTGGTGTGGGTCACTGCTATGACATAACTGTTATTGCAAAAATTTGGGTGATATTCTTTTTTTTCTTGACTTTATACAGACTAATGTTAAACTTGTTGTGGTCTGCCTGCATAATGTTAAGTTCCTCATTTGACAAATCATTGCATGTTCCTTGAAAATCAAAAAAGGACATTTTTTCTAAATGATGAAAACATTTAGTTACTTGGATTGTTGTTCCCATTTTGTCCCTGCTCTACATTTAAAATCACTTTCATGTCATTTTTTTCAGCGCTGTAATGTAATATCTGCCTTTATTCAGAGGTTGGCTGTGGTATCCACTTCTACAGTGCTATCAATCCATGTTTAGTGAACAACATTTGTTATCTTGACATTTAAAATCTTCCATTACAACATTAAGGTCAGATTTTAACTGTTGATGAAATTGAAGTTTGTTGAAGCATATCAACATCCACACCAGTAACAGATGCAAAGGTTGCAACAACATTATTTAGCTTCTCTGTTGCATTTGTTGTGCAGACTACATAAAACTAGCTTTCAGAATGCAGTTTGTGACAATACTATTATTGGACTCAGCCTTTGAATGCACAGTTGTAAAAATGATGAAAGAAAGATTTGAGCATAAACTCTACATGTTCTGAATGCTTAAATAAAAGACATTTATATGATTTTATGAATACCACCCAGGATTATATTCCTGTTTGACTTTTTGGCAGTTTAGGATTAAGTGTGGGCTAGATACTGTTTGTTGCCATCATGGATGTTGATGAAAACATGTTGCCATACAAAGTCATCAAGTGGTCTAGCTTTTCATCAAATTATCTTCCTGAGTAAGTTGTGTGCCATTGCCTTTCTTGTATCTAAGCAATTGTCCCTTGCTATCTGTTTTTTTTTGCTGAGATATTTCGGTCATTTTTTACTGAGACATTTCAGTCATTTATCTCAGAGTTGTGTCAGAACTTGCTGTAACAGTGCTCATTAGCCTGTATATTCAGACATTCCGACTGAAATTTCTTTCAATCATTTCAAAAACAGTTTGGTGTATGACTGAAAAAACCCAGCTTGCTGTTAAGTCAGCAGTAACTTAACCTAAATTATGTGCATAAAATTTGCTATTTTGTATTTTGTTATAAAAATGTTGCTACTGCTAGAATTTGTTCTGAAGAAATTGTTTCTATTATCCAAATTTAATTTCATAACCAAGCTACAGTCAGTGATATTTTTCAGTTGCGTTTACTCGTGTTTTGGCTGAAGTCTTGAATTTGCACAATATTTTCTGGATACTATTGGTGTCATATCTAACATATGATTCTACTATAGTAAAAGGTGGTGTTTTTCAAACAGGTTATATGACCTCTCTATTGCTTCTAAAGCAAGTCAGTGTGCACATTTGTAGTAAACAACTGTGCCTCACTTTACTTGAACAAAATAGACTATTTACTCCATTTAAACAGAATGTTTTCCACCATTCTGAGAAAAAATTTAAAATTTGTCAGGTTTTTCTGTAGAAAAAAATTATATAGATAGATTCACTTTACCAGTGAAAAAAATCATAAAAGTCATGAATAACGTTCCTTTTTAAGACAGCACCCCACGTTTTACACGTAACATGGCATCTTAGCTGCAGAAATATGCATCATGCTAGTACAATCAGGTACCCATTTTTTGTAGGCCTCGTGCTCTTTTAATGGAAAGTACTTCGAAATTTTTTACACTAGCAGCTTGCAACTTTGTTAGGCAGAAATTTTTCATTTGCAAGTGTAAGTTTTCTTATCTCTTCCAACTGGTTGGAAGAGGTCTAGTTTTCAATAGATCATTTCCAACATAAAAACGTTTGAGCTAGAGGCAATTAATTTTTTTGAAGTCTTCTGTATGAATCTTGAGCGCTGCATTGTTTGTTTAGGAAGATTGTGAATGTGAAGTATATATGGAGCAGTACAAATTTTGCATAAAATATTTAGTAAAACTTCAGTGATAAACATCAACAAGCATTTTTTATGAAGTTTATCTTATTCTAAGCATAGTTTTTCATCTATTTTCTGAATTATTGGGATGAGCATGAAAATATAGTGCATTCAATCAAATTTAGTATTAAAGTTAATAAGTAGTTAATAAAATGCCATTTCCTCCTTCATTCTGTTTCAGCATGCTGTCTGTATGGAGCTTTAGTTGCTTTGCAGTATACAGTTTGAGCAAAGCAAATTTAAAGGGTTTGAACAGCTCTCTAGCTCAATCTGACGGCGAGTTATTGCCTGGGGAGAAATGCCCCTCAGAGTGGCTTTTGAGGGAGTAAATTTTGGTCAATTTTTGGTTTATGAGCCATAATTTTCGCTCCCGATATGCTAGGAAATCAATCAAGGGCTCTATATACCCGGATTTTGACCTAGTTTTCAACTAAACTTTGACTCCAAAAAATGGCCCATTGGGACAGCGCCCAGGGCCAAGCAAAGATGGCCAAAATAACACAAAAACACCCCTACTTGTGACGTTCCCCCCAGAAAACCTCAAACCCAAAACGAAAAACTTTTTTTTCAATGTCAACTAGAAGACTTGCTGAATCCGTAGAGGGTTTGAACAGCTCTCTAGCCCTAGCGGCTGGCGATTTATGGCCAAAAAAGGGCGCGCCAATATGTTGGCGCGTGCGGTCGTTAAAGGGTTCGTTAAAGGGTTAAGAAGACAATACCATGTCATTATTTTTACCTGTAGGTCATATACTCGTTTTGGATCTCAACTCTATTGTAAAATTGTATCCAAAGTCCTAACAGAAAGTTAATCTCAATAGGCTTCTCACCAACAAATTTGTTTCATAAGGCTTTTTTGAAATCTAACACGCACTGTAGTTCATGTGTTATTGCTATTGAAAAATAATTGTGAACAGAAAGAGACCGATTGGCAATATTGCTTAAATCTACAATGTTTCAAAGCTACAATGATGCTAGGAACAAAGAGGAAGTACACTGAAGTTGAAATATATTTTTTAGATGCATGTCGTACTTAATCTAAGTATAAATCTGCAAAGTATAGTCAAAATCATGTAACTGTGGATTGTAATTGTCAGCTCTGAATAGCAACTGGCATTAGAAATGATTTGATCCTATAAAACACTATTTTTCTGAGGTATTATTTTTTCTTGCTAGTACTTCATGTACTTAATTCATGTGGTATGTTGTGTCATCATACCCTAACCTAGAATTTTGGTATAAGCACTGTTAAGTTTTTCATTTGTTGTAGCAATAAAAAAAACAACTTTGAAATATCCTTGCCTGCAATAAAAAATTACAATAAAATTATTTGCATTTTGTTATCTTTGTTGTAAGAGTTGCCGATGAATTGTTGTTGGGTTTGTTGCACAGCGAAGTTTGTTTTTCCAGAAATATTTTAGTCAACAAACCCAATCAGCAGTCATCTCGATGGTCATCAGAAACAAACAATCCCCCTCAATTTCTTGTTCTGAAGCTCAGCCAGACTGCAATCGTTCATTCAATCACGTTTGGAAAATTCGAGAAAACACATGTGTGCAATTTGAAAAAGTTCAAGGTGAGTAGTTTCGCAGGCCTCACGCATCCACTTCTACTATTCCCACCAGGGGTTTTCTTCCATCCTTGGATTTTATGAAATCGCTGGAGGTCTCTGTAAAATGAAATGGCATCTTGGTAACCTGTCAAAGCAAGAAAAGGAATGCTTAAATTGTCTTTAAATTTGTTATACTGTATATGCTGTACAAGATACATGCATGGGCGTCGGAAGGATTTTTTCCAGGGGGGGCCACTAGGGCTTTTTCCAAAATTTTTCTAGGGGGGGCCAAAAGTGATGAAATTTGTTTTTTCCCACTCGAAACTAAGAAAACAACCTTTTTTGCTTAAATTTTCAAAATCCAGGGAGGTGGCAAGGTTCCTGCCACCCCGCCCCCCCCTTCCAACGCCCATTTATACATGTATGCAGTACATATCAAGCTTGAATGGTGTGATGGTGCTGTATCAAGGTATTCGGAGGTGTTGAAGAAAACAACATGATTGAACTGGTGCAAGGGGGACTGAAGAACGACAGCCATCCTGAAACATTTGCCCTTCGTCACAAAGTCGATGGTCATTGTTTACCGTGCCGCTACCTTAAAATTGGTAATTTCACGGCAGACGTTTGTGTGGTTTTTATTTGCTGTATAGCGATGTTAACTTTACCACAGCTGTGGTGAGGTTTCCATTAATTTAAGCCATGGGACTCAAACTCAAATTGCTCAGAGGGCCAAATGACGACTTGCAAAGTAACCGAAGGGTCTCATCATCACTACCTGAGGGCCCCATTTTATGACGCTGACGCAACAGTGGCGCTACCTAAACCTTACTAGACACAGCTTTTGCGTCTAATTTCCTGCGCAAGGTATGTTATAGGAAAAACATCTTTACCCTTTTCTTCATTTAAAATGAACTTGTTCACTCGCTGGCCGAGCACTTTTAAACACTGGTGAATAAACTAAATGACTTACCACAAAAGCATCGGGGGCCACATTTGGGCCGCGTGTTTGAGACCTCTGATTTAAATCATGCTCAACGTGACAACTTGATATGCCTGCTGATGTCAGAACATATCTGAATGTTTTTTTCTCGTCTGAAATAGTTAAATTACAACTTGTACTGACGATGGTGGCGGTAGTTCCTGAAACGTTTACGATATGTCTCTGAAAACTTCTGTTTTGGCCCTAATTTCTATCATTCCGTTTTTCGTGTACACTAAAAGGAGTATCTGAAATCCCAGAAACAAAGCTGTTTAAAAAAGTAAGTCATGTTTAATGTTGTTGTGAACTTTCGATTCCCTGGAAGTTTCGAGACTCTTTTAATGTCCATGTAGGTTGAAGCGTAAGAAATAACTTAAGTATTTTAATCGTTATTTGTCTGTAAAACAAAGTTACCCTTTGAGACAGATCGTACCGCACGCTTTTGCACCTAACCATGGTTTGGTTGGCATGAATGGCGCTGTGTTTAGTAACGCAGTTATTGCTGGCTTAGATGGATTTTGATGAAGAAAACCGGGACCGTTTTACACTTAAACTCTTCCGAGGCTTCTGGCGACTTGGTAGATGTGTTGGTTGTTGTGGAGAAAGCTGAGACGCTTCTTCTCGACTGTGTGATTTTTGTACAAATTGTGTTTTCGTAAAAAATTGTTGATCAAGTTTTTGCTATAAATACACCTTAAAAGTGAAAATGCCAATCTTCTGATGAAGCATTTTTTCCGTTGAACCTACAATACCGTATCTGCAGCTGCCAATCGCATAGGTCTGCGTGCGTGCAGCTAGTCTTTAGTAGGTGCTAGTAACACGCCAGCAATTCGATCGTAACGCGCTTTTATCGTACAAGTTGTGGACCACGATTTCCATTCCTTGAATTCTTCATTCCTTGGTCGTGCTCCATATCTTTTTAACTAGTTTCTAGGCGCCAACGTAAGTTCTAGTTCTTTTGCTGAACGGAAACACTGTATTGCTATTCTTTTTCCGGTATGAGGCTTATTATCCAGTACGTTGCATGTGTGCCTGTGCTCGTGTTTGTGCGTCATCACCATCAAGGTTTCGCCATAATGCCAGTTTGTTTCGACGCGCAGTTCCGATCTTATCGTGGGGAGCCACCTTCAACTTCAGCATCTGGTACGTCGAGCTGCGCGGATCATCTGCAGCGGAGGTCGTCGAGCCCTGTCTCCAGTGGTATCACAAGGTAGCTTGGTTGTACCACTGGCGTGACGTAGTGATTTAAATGCCCACGCAGTTTCCTACTCTAAATCGTTTTTCCCTGTTAAGTGCACTCCTCGTCGGCGATGCAATGATATTGATGCTGACGATAAAGTTTTGATACTTTTTTGCCATTGAACAAGGCATGACCCAGTAGTGTCAGCAGCTGGCAATGCCAATAGAAAAGTTATACCTCTTTAAATCCGCAACAAATAGTCCAAGTTCTTGTGGGTGGTTTAGCTCAACCCTCCATCAAATTCAAACCGCGCACGCTTTTCATTAGGCAGAATCACAAGTCCCTTGCGACGAGCGGCTAATGCGTTGCGTTAGCTCATCTCGAGGGATGTTGACTGGCAGTATTCTTCATAAAACGTGTGCAGTTACTAGCTAGCCTCAAATTATGCAAACAAGAATCGTACATGTACCAGCCTGGCGCCATTCGTCATTGCAGCGTGGCAAACGAATGGTTTCCTGATGTTTGTTGTTATTTCCGTTCCGCTCGTTGATTCTATAGCGTATAGGTTTTTGACACTGAACTTCCAACGTTTGCGATGCCTGAAAAGCTCCGTAGTGTAAACCGATAGGGGTTAATGCAAAGTACCATACGAACGAGAGGAATCATTGCCATTTTGCTTTCACGCCGGCATGCCACAAGGGTGTAACAATAAAAAAGTCTGAACGAAACCTGCATTTATTTCCTGTTCCTTTTAACGTCTTGATTTTTTGACTCCGACATACACACAGTCGACTCCTTCCGTTTGAAAAAAGTCACTGAAGTGTAGTTTCGGCGTGATAATTTTTTGGCACACGGCAGTGTTGCACATTTTTTTTTCACAAGTGTTTACCATGTGAAATTTCGGGCAAGCCAAATTGCAGCATATCCCGACCAAGCCTAAGGTCTTTTTTAATTTGATGCAACTTTGGAAAGAGCGAATCACTTCCCGCAATGAACTTTTACAAGAACAAAAACTTGACTACCCGAAATGCTAATCAGACTTGTCGTGATTTCCCAGACGCCTTGCTTTAAATGAACTTATTTTTTATTTCTAGCACCGGGAAAAGGAAGCCATCCGTCTGTGTCTGAAGCTTTTGCGGCAGCAGAACTACACGGAAGCGTTCAAAGAGCTTCAGAAAAAGAGCGAGGTGGATTTGGAACATACCCTGCTCACAGACCTGCACAACGCTATTGTCGAAGGCGGGGATTTCGAAGGCGCCGAGAAGATCATGGAGAAAGCCATGAAAGGTTCGCCATTGTAATAAACTTAATCCGAATCCGGTGCCAATACGCGCGTGAAGTGATGATGAAACGCAGAAGAATCTCTGGAAACGTTGCAAATGTAGCTTTCCTTTGTGTGTCCCTGACTGTACACGATCCATATCCATTTGAGATGATACGCGATAAAAAAGGAAACCTTGTCGTAGCTTGCGCAAGCTACATTGCTGAAAATTTTCCTGTTGCAGAAGACTTATTTAGCCACTACGTGAGCAAGCAGGACTACAAGCCTGACTGGCTCCCCGTCGTCTGCGACTGGCCTGACGGTGATTGTGGAAAGAAAAGGCAACCGGGAATGCGCGGTGGTCACCAGATGTCCATGGACTACGTCAATAGTAAGCGATGATCGCTCGCATTTTTTGTGATCGTTACTGGATATCTCAGCAGCAGCGCTTTGGCAGTAAATAGTTTCCTGTTAACTTCTAGAATTGAACAAGGTGCATCACCATAGCATGTGTTGTCCGCTTCGGCGCAGTCCAGTCCTGTCTTCGTCTCAATCACGCCTGAACCCAGTGTTTCCCAACCCTTTTTCGGCTCGCGGTACTCTCCAGATAAAATATACTTTGCGCACCCAGTCGCGAACTCATAGCAATTTACTTGGAGGTTTGATGACATCTTGAAAATGTATTTTTAATGATGTATTGAAAAATGTATTAGCTCGCGGCACCCCTGATTATTGTAAATTGTACCCTGGGAAACACTGGCTTAACCTATATTTATTTCAGACCCACGTCTGTCCGTGCAGCGCGCAAAACGTGGCTGTCTTCTGCCCCATGTCCAGTCCCACACTTTGAAATATATATGCAGGGTCTCAGCACACGTACATTGGGGAATAACAACAAGGATGTTCAGCATTCTTGGAAATTGTAATGGAATTTTACTGTTTTGGTTTTCAGTTGAAAGCGCAGCGCGTGTGGACTGCACCACTCTTGCAATCGTGGACGTAGTACCTCTGCCTTGGAACTCGTGTGCTCCATGCAGGGTTGCAGCGTTAGTAGTCCACTTTTCCTTAAGTTTTCGTGAAGTGTTATGCAACAGCTACTTCCAACGTGCTAACTACTACACACTCACTACTACACGCAACGTGCTAACTACTACACACAACGTGCTAACTACTACACACTCACTACTACACGCAACGTGCTGACTACTACACACAACATGCTAACTACTACACACTCACTACATACAACGTGCTAACTACTGCACACAACGTGCTAATCACTACACACAACGTGCTAACTACTACACATTCACTACACACAACGTGCTAACTACTACACACTCACTACGCACAACGTGCTAACTACTACACACAACGTGCTAACTACTACAAGCGGCGCTTTCAGCCTCACCGGTGTTTTTACGACGAGCTTATTGGCCGGGCCGGTTTGCTAAGCAGTGACGTCACAATGTACTCGCGCAGATTGCGTTTACCTATTCGGCGGTTGGAACGGCACGGAAGACCTGGCCGATTTCTGGAAGTTTTCTTTCGTCACGCACGAGTGGACGTGCCTGTCCACAAACACCGCCCTGGACGGCGGACCCAGCGCGCGTTCTTGCCACAAGATGTGCATGGACTGCCGGCACGGCACGATCTACACGTTGGGCAGGTTGGGTCAATTTTTTTCCCTTTTCTTCTACTGCTTGGTCGTCGTTGTCGCGTTTGCATTTTCTTGTGTTGCGGAAGTTAGTGCGTTTCGAACTGTCAGCGGGTTGCCGATCTCTTCGTAAGTATTTCAGCTTTGTGGTGTTCCGCGTAGATCAGGGCTGGGTTTGAGAAGACCGTGTTCAGCGGAGGGCCATACCCTCTAACTTGATGGTAAAGTAAATAAATAAAGCAAAAACAATAATGGCGCACAGAAAATCTCTTTCTTATAGCCCAATTCTCGTGCAAATGCATTTTATCCAGCACATGCAATTCAATCAGACAAATGTAACCTTATACATTTTTCAAAAAATTTCAGGTTTGAAGATTTTTCCTGAATGCTTTCCGCGGGCCACTAAAAACGCTCTGGCGGGCCACATGTGACCCGCGTGCCGCTAATTGCCCGCCTCTGGCGTAGACAGTCGACGTCACGCAAACCTGCAGCAAGAAACATTTTTTGTGTAGCGAACAAAAATTTCCGGTCCAAACTAACACTTCGGCTGAGTTTTACGCGCTAGCTTGAAACGCGCGGTCGTTTTCAATGTAGAAACGGTGTGATAGATGGATCGGAACTAGTGATGCGGATTTCTGGACAGTTTTTATCCGCATTTTACTGGAGTTCCATCATCGCTTTGATTTAATACTTTTCATCAAAGCGACAAAACTAAAAACGCACTTTATAGTAATTTGCAAGAAGCGCATGCTTGCGCCTTGTACTGCATCGGATCAACAGTTCTTGCTCAGTCTGTTTTCGCAGCGCTCACCAGTTTTGTTGACCCGTGTGAAGTTTTGCAGGTTTTCATTTGATGCGACCCGTACATTTGTAACAAATACTAGTAGATTTGGAGCAGCTGTAGGGCTAAAGGCCCCCAAAACGGAGTTATATTGTGAACTTCTTTGCTGAAGGCCCGCAAAACGGAGTTATATTGTGAACTTCTTCAGGTTTTTATTTGATTTTTTATTATTATTTGACGAAATCGACCCTCCCGGACGTGATTGTTCGTCTTCAGATATCTGGACTCGGCGAAGCGGACGCAGGAGTCGGTCGAGAACG